>WBZL01000015.1_pt1 | contig 175802 bp, 149 predicted proteins | sample 5204291 | NCBI WGS metagenome assembly WBZL01 (sample SAMN12344345, study PRJNA552823) | activated sludge metagenome | biome: Activated sludge suspended growth; feature: Nitrification reactor; material: Wastewater; isolation source: activated sludge from nitrification reactor of wastewater...
AACATTCAACTGGAATCCTGCAACATTTCCTGCTTTGGGTTCATTCACTCTTAAAGATGAAGTGAATGGCACGATAGTGAATGTGAACATGCGAAACCAGACGAGTTATTCATTGAGCAATTCCGGGATTACCTCATTAAAGATTGAGTATCAGTTGTATTCATTACTCACGGTTTCAGTTGCTCCGGATTGGAATATGGTTTCTGTACCTTTGCTTGCAACTGACATGAACTATAATATCTTGTTTCCGGGTGTCGCATCGCAGGCATACAAATATCGGAACGGATATATTCCCGTTCAGGTGTTGAGCAACGGAGTCGGGTACTGGATGAAGTTCAACAGCGCAACCAACTACATTATCCAGGGAACTCCGTATCAGCCTGAATGGATGTATGTGGAACAAGGCTGGAATATTGTCGGACCGTTTACACAGAACATTCCCGTATCGGCAATACTTTCGAATCCGTCCGGAATCATAAATTCGAACTTCTATGCTTACGATAACGGCTATGTTGCAAGAGATACGTTAAAAATTGGCAAAGGATATTGGGTGCTCACAACCGCAGCAGGATATTTGTACAAAGGTACTTCGGATGATCCGATATTTGCAGGCAATGTTGAGCAGCAAATGGAAAACTTCTCTGAGCTTGTGTTCACTTCAGGTGAGAACAGAAGAGCTTCACTTTATCTGGGCAGTAAAAATGAAATGACATCAGGATATGATTTGCCGCCCGTTCCACCGGCAGGTATATTTGATGTAAGATTTGGAACCGATAAATTTGCAGAAGCAATTGGTCACAATCATACAATAAGACTTAGCGGTAATACAGAAGAGACAAGACTCACATTCCGCAACATGAAAGGAATGACATTCAGACTGAGAGATGCAATTGACGGAACAATATTGAACAGGGCAATCAGCGAAGGAACCGAGATTTTCATTCCGGCAAACATGAACAGCCTGATCCTTGAAACCATGAGCAACACGCCACAGACTTATGAGCTTGAGCAGAACTATCCAAACCCGTTCAATCCTTCAACAATGATAAAGTATCAGACAGCAAATGACGGATTGGTAAAGTTAGCAGTATATGACATGCTCGGCAGGGAAGTGAAGACACTTGTAAACAACTTCCAGCCGGCAGGAGCTTATGAGATCGTGCTTGATGCAAGCGAGCTAACTTCGGGTGTGTATTTCTTCAGGCTTGTTTCGGGAAGTTTTGAGGAGATGAAGAAGATGATGGTGGTGAAGTGAGGAGGATCGCAGAATCTGTTAACGCTAATTAATATTTTGCGTCAACCAAATGTGAGTCCTCTACATTGATAAACATAAGAAGCAATTATAATGATAGTTGAGTTTTAACAATTTTGATTAATCAAATTCGATTGCAATGAAAAAAATATTCACTGTTATAGTTTCCCTAATCATGGCAAGCAGTCTGTATTGTGAACCAATAACATTGCCGGTGGCCATCACAGATGGATTCTCTGTAGACACATTGAAGTTCGGCCTGCATCCGGATGCTACAGATGGCATCGACCAGTCTCTTGGCGAAGCAGAACTACCTCCAATGCCTCCCACAGGAGTGTTCGATGCAAGATTTATTGGAGATGGTATTGGAATACCAATTGGACAAGGTACTAAGAAGGATTTAAGGCAAGGAACATTTGGTGTAAATACTATTAAGCCCCACAGAATTAGATACCAAATGGGAGGATCTGGAATTGCTATCACATTGAGGTGGAATTTTCCAACAGGTGTTTCTGTCCATTTATACGATGCGATCAATGGAACAATAGTTAACACTACCATGGAAGATTCAGGGAGTTATGTAATAACATTAGCTTCAGTATTGACAGTTATGAACTTTGTTGTTACGTATGGCCCAGATCCTGTTGAGCTCTCAAATTTTTGGTCAATTATTAACGGCAATGACGTCTGTCTTAAATGGACAACTGGTTCTGAAGTAAACAACAGGGGATTCGAAGTCCAAAGAAAGAATGCTGAAGTTGAAGAATGGTCAGTCATTAGCTTTGTCAACGGCGCTGTGAACAGCAATGCTTTGCAGGAGTATCAGTATGTTGACAGGTCTGTAAACCAAGGCAGTTATAACTATAGGCTGAAACAGATTGATCTTAATGGTAACTTCGAATATTTCATACTGAATGAAGTTGTCAACATTGCCAGGCCAAATGATTATGCCCTGTTTCAGAACTATCCAAATCCTTTTAACCCTAAGACGACAATAAGCTTTCAATTGCCCAAGCCGGGAATGATTAGACTGACTTTGTATGATATAAATGGAAGACTCGTCAGACAGCTGATTTCAAATGAGTTCAGAAGCTCAGGTATTTATGAATATCAATTGGATGCATCAGAACTGAGCAGTGGAGTTTACCATTACTCTTTGGAGTCAGAAAATGTAATACTGAAAAAATCATTGGTACTGCTGAAATAGTTTGTAATATTACTAAGTTAATATACAATAAGTCCATTCGGAAGAACCGGCTTGCAAGAGCCGGTTCACAATTGCAACATTACCGCAACATTGCAGCAATATAAGACGTGATTTATTTATTTAGCTTTACGCAACGTAGTCTAATTCTTAACTAACTGATTGGAGACATGTACATCTGTCCAATCTGCGGCAAAGAAGCAAAGACCGAACATGGTCTTAGAACACACATGAGAGGAACCATAGCTTATGGCGGTCATGAACTTGACGAACATGAAATTGCTATGAAGCTACTGCAGTCACAGTCACTCCAAAAGAGAACAAAGATCGTTTCTGTTCAAGATCCAAGTTCCATTGATAGATTTCGTTCATCAACTGATTTCTCTATAGATATAGAAGAAGTTAAAAATGAATCTGGCTCATTCTTTGAACATCTTCTCATTTCACTGATGAAGAACAAAGAAATTCCAAAGTATCAGTTTGAAAGAAGGATCGATACCATCATAGAGCAATTTTTGCCGGACATAATTTCACAGCGATACGGAGGAAGGGTTGAGTTTGTTGTCCCGGAGTTTCCGATAAAGAAGGATTATAACAACCAAAGCAACAACGCAGATTTTTTGTTCTATCAGAATAATTCAAACAATGAAGGCTTTTGGATCATGGCAGAGCTTAAGACTGATGATGCCTCAATCCGGATTGATCAATTGGAACTCTACAGGCGTGCTCTTGCAAAAGGCATGAAAGCAATGGTTGACGAAGTAACGACCATTCGAAATGCTGCAAGCGGAAATATGCACAAGTACGATGTTCTTCTGAGTCGCCTTGCGCCTTATGCGGCAGACAGTCCGTTGAAGATAGTTTACATATTGCTGACCAGAAGTGATGCATCTCATTACAGGAAACAGTATCCTGAATTCGATTTCATAGGAGTTGAAGAGTTGAAGCAATTTGTGCCGAAGAATTTTGAACAGGAGTGGATGATATTTCGGAGAGTTGTGATCGAGAATTGTTAGAAACATCCATTACAAATTGTTCTAATAACTCTTTGCCAGATTAGGGAAATCAAGCAATTTGTTGACATATGTTGCAAGTACGGTAATCAATCTAACCCAAATCCCATACCACATTTGTCTTTCCTGGTGCAACGAGGAATCTATATCCAATAGATTATCAATTCGAGTTTTCTTGGGAGCTCACTCTCCTTGTCCCACAATCTTCATTATTGCTAATAAAGCATGTGGATGGATTTCTCGCTGCCTGCCTGCTGCACAGTCAGGCGCACGAAATGACAAGAAGTGTTGGCCAAGTAAACAAGTAAGAGTTTTCGGCACACTTAATCTCTGAATAGAATGTTCTGTACTACAGCACACGAATCATAAACCAATCTTACATCTCACCAAAGCCACTCGGATACAGTTCAGAAGATTATTTCGCAATGAAAATTTAAGAACAAATTTTGATGCAACTATACTCTGCAAAATCAAAATCGTATACAATTGGAGTGAAAAATACACTTGACAGTTTAACTCTCAATTTCTAATTATAGGCAACAATTCTAAACAACTAACCAAAAAAGGGAGCAACTATGAAGACGAAACTCTTCTTCTTCACCACGGTCTTAGCGTTCCTCTGGGTAGCAGCATCCGGATTCTCGCCTAATGACGATAGTCCGAAGTGGAGCCAGGATCCAAGAACAAACATTAACCTAAATCCTGAAGGAAGGTATATCGAACTTCCCGCAGGAGACAATGCAAACTTCAGTAATGAAGTAAGACGTATTGGAACTCCGCAAGGCGTATTCAATATCGGTCCAAATTTCAGAGTGCACCCAACTACTGCACGCACTCAAAGTGAAACACCCATCACGCGTCATCCTACTAATCCCAATATCATGTTTGCTTCGGCAAATACATATAATGTCGGTGGAACAACTTCGTTCAGCTGCGGACATTATGTCACCACTGACGGGGGAGTAACCTGGTTTGGCGATGATACAACAAATTTTAATTTTGGTGATCCCGCACCAATGATTGATTATACCGGCAGATTGCTGATATCTTATATCACGAGCACGGGCCAAATGGGTGCGGCGTATTCAATAAATAACGGCTCCACCTGGTCAGGAACAGTTACCTTCCCAGGATCAACAACAAGTTCAGATAAAAATCTATCTGCAGTTGACGGAACACCGACAAGTTCATTTTACGGAAGGGCTTACACAGTTTACACTGAATTCAGCGGAGCTAATGTAAACAGAATAGTTGGAACTTATTCTGATGACGGTGGTGTAACATGGTCTGCTGTAGTTCCAATCAGTCCACCACCATCAGCCGGACATCACCATCAGGGTTGTGATTTGGTTGTTGATGTTTACGGATGGGTAAGGGTTGTTTGGGCAAACTGCACAACAAACGGTCAGAACTCAACAGAGGATTCATTGGGTTGGGCGGAATCAGGCACTGGTGGTGTTTCATGGTCGGATGCCTCGAATCGTAAAGTAAACACGAATGGAATCAGAACATCTGATTTGTTGACCCCATCAAATGTTGCAATAAGAGCAAATGGATTCCCAAGAATTGCTTCAGATAAAACTTGTAAACCATCAGCGGATGATAATTACGTTGTAATGGCGGAAAAGAACTTCGCACCTGCTCTGGATAATGCGGACATAGTTTTAATGAAAACTCCCGACGGCGGAGCTTCATGGACCAGGATCAGAGTAAATCAGAACACTGCAGGTTCTTATGAGTATTTTCCGGCTGTAGATGTAGATGCAACAGGTGCTGTCAATGTATGCTATTACAGTACCAGAAACTGTCCTACAAATGATTCTGCTCAAATATTTCTGTCAAGATCAACTGACGGAGGCTTAACTTTTGTCGATGTACTTGTATCTGACCACAAGTTCAAACCTGTTCCTATTTCAGGTCTTGCTTCCGGTTATCAGGGTGATTACATCGGTATCACATCAGGAGCTAACGGAAAGATTTTCCCGTATTGGTGTGAACAAAATACTTCAACAGGTGGCAGATATCAGGCATATACAGCAATGGTTGATATAAGCGTTTCCGCCCCTTGCGAAGACTTTGCGTGTGCAAAGGATACCGGAACAGGAACAACTCCTGTTATCACAGACAACTTCTTCGAAGAATTTTCAGGAACCAACTATTGGAACAGAAGATCAACTGCAAGCGCTTATGCAATTGGTGCAGGTTCAGCAAGGTTCAATGCATGGAGTGCATCAGGCGGAACAATTCAGTCATTGGTTTCATATCAGTTTGCAGCGGCAGGTGCAAATACGTATCTGACCTTTGATCACGCTTATGCACCATGGTCAGGCGGCAATGTTGATTCATTAATCATTGAAACATCTTCAAACGGTGGAACAACTTACACAATTCTTCAAAGACTGTGGGGTGGACTCGGTGCAGCAGCAGGTCCTCTCAATACAGTTTTTGTAGGAGGCGGTCAGTTCACTCCGACCGGCGGACAATGGAGGCCAAAAATTTATTTGCTTCCTGCAGGTACAAATAAGATCAAACTTCGTGCAAGAAGCGGATTTGGAAACGACATCTGGCTTGATAATATTTGTGTTCAGGTACTTCCTGCAGCAGTTAACTCTACTGTCGGACTTGCATCTCAGGGAATGTTCATTCCAACAAATCCTTATTGGAGACTTCAGGATACTATCAGGGTATATCTTCACAGAACTGATTTCCCGAATGTTGTAGTTGATTCGGCAAGAGCTACCATGGGAGGCAATGGTGTGTCGAACGGACTCTTATTCTCCAGAGCACTAGATGGAAATTATTACAGAGTAATCAAGCACAGAAACAGCATCAGAACGTGGAGCAATGTTGGAGTTGCTTATACGAGAGGTTCTTCTTCTCATCACAATTTCATTCAGCCGGACGGGCAGGCATACGGAAATAATCAGGCAATAGTCAGTACATCGCCGTTTTACCGTGGGATGTACAGTGGTGACATTAATGGCGATGAATACGTTGACGGCTTTGACATGCTCAGGATTGACAATGATGCCGCCAATTTTGTAGGTGGTTATGTGATCTCGGATCTCACAGGCGATCTGTTTGTTGACGGATCCGACTTTGCAATTGCCAATAATAATGCGGCTGATTTTATTTCAGAAGTTGCGCCTCCGGGAGCCGAGCCGCTCGTTGTTCCGAACATTGCTGATATGGAAGTTCAGCTTGCCAATGAAAGCAATCCGGAACTTAGGGCAAAGATCGAAACTGCAATTCGCGTTACAAAGGAAGCCCCGGTTGTTGCTGAGCGCAAGAGACTTTCGTTAGATGAATATCTCCTGATGATGAATCCGGATGCAAAACCATCTAAACGCGAAAACAATGATGCGCGTCAGACAAATAAAACGGATACTAAGACAGTGCCCAATCAGGTAGATTCCAGGGCGGGTGAAAAGTAATAAGTAACATTATTTGAAATAAATGAGATCGGGAAGAGTTTTCTTCCCGGTCTTTTTTTTTGAGCTCCGGCAGTTGCGCGTAGCCCTGCAGAAGTGTTTTACAAATTGCTATCTTCAAAAGTATTTTTTCTAGTTCCCAAGCCCTCAGCCTGTCCGAATACATGTCGTCCCCGAGTGTTTCTATCGGGGACAACTCTTATATGGTTGAATTTCGGTGCAGATTCCCGCTAGGAGCACGCGGGAATGACAAACTTTTTTTGTTTTCGGACAGCCTGCCAAGCTTGGGAACGCGGTGAATTGAGTAGCTATCCCAAGCCCTCAGTCTGTCCGAAAACATGTCGTCCCCGAATGCTTCTATCGGGGACACATTTGATATGGTCAAATTCCGGTGCAGATTCCCGCTAAGAGCACGCGGGAATGACAAACTTTTTTTGTTTTCGGACAGACTGCTAGCTTGGGAACGCTAGAGCTACATTTCACAAAAGTCAAAACTTATTTTTGTCAATTTGTTTTGTTGAATGTAAATTGAATATGAAACATCGCTCATATTAAACATTAAACCCCAGTACTTAAAAATGAAATCCAGGTACAAAGTCAAAGACACCGAATTTCCATATTTCGTTACTTCAACCTGCGTCGATTGGATACCGATTTTCAGGAATGAAAGTTATGCTGAATTACTTCTCAAGAACATTTCATTCTATCAGGCAAAATACGAAATGATCATTGTTGCATATGTAATTATGCCGGAGCATTTCCATATGATTGCCGCATGCGATCAATTGAGCAAATCACTGCAATCTTTGAAAAGTTATACAGCTAAAAAATTCTTAGAGATGCTTGGTAAAGAAAAAGATCAAAGTACATTGACTAGATTCAAAGCAAGAAAGAGTCCGCACAAGACCAAATCGGAATATCAGTTTTGGCAGGAAGGTTTCCATCCAAAGCAAATCAGTAATAATTTGATTCTGAGACAAAAGATAGATTACATTCATATGAATCCGGTCAAGAGAGGTCTTGTTGAATTGCCGGAGGATTGGAAATTCAGCTCTGCGGAATTCTACAAGACAGGGAAGCAGACGGAAATCGAAATTACGAGGTACATTTGAATGGATGCCTCTATCCCAATCAGGAGTTTGGGATAGGGGAGAATTATGCAGTGCCGTTCCCAAGCAGGGGCTTGGGAACTAGGAAAAGTGTGTATTGCCGTTCCCAAGCTGGGGCTTGGGAACTAGGAGAAGTGTGTAGTGCCGTTCCCAAGCTGGGGCTTGGGAACGAGGAGAAGTGTGTATTGCCGTTCCCAATCAGGAGTTTGGGATAGGGGAGAATTATGCAGTGCCGTTCCCAAGCAGGGGCTTGGGAACGAGGAGAAGTGTGAAGTGCCGTTCCCAAAATGATTTGGGCAGCATTGAATTTCCTACCAATTCAAATTCTGCTAATGAATTGAACTTTGCCTTTTATATATCAATATTGCAGTTGAATCAATACTTCCGAAACAAATCAATATTTCTTGTCTATCTCTCATTTGAAGCAGAAAACGGATTCATCTGTGAAATTCAGAGTACGGCCGGTTTCAATCTTAAATATTGATTCACTCATTTTATTTGGGTAATAAATTCACCCGGAAATTAAAATATTAGACGAACTACATGTTTGAATTGGGAACCACAAAGCATTGGTGGGATTCTGCAAAGAAATATCCTATGCTGTCTAAACATGAAAACACATTAAAACCATTGGGATATGCTCATGCAATCAGTTTGATTGAAGAAAACAATCTCAAAAACATCCTTGAAATTGGTCACGGTGTAGGCTCATTTGTTTTTGAAATAAAGTATGATGATTGTGAAATATGGGGGCTTGATGACACGGTAAAGGATAATTATGTGCCTGAGGAGAGACTTCGAAAGTATAGAGAGGATTATCCAAAAGTAAAATTCCATGGCGGATTGCTTGGAGATTTCAACCCGGCTTTACCGCAGAATTATTTTGATATGGTCTATTCGGTTTCTACTATTGAGCATGTTCCACATGATAATCTTGCAGCAGCTTTTGATGAAGCATTCAAGCTTCTAAAGCCGGGAGGCATTATGTTCCATTCTTATGATGTGTATTATGGACAAAATGTGAAGCCAGTATTTGACGCTTATGAGAATTCAGGATTTGATTGGCTAAAACCTAGAGAAACCATGAATGTCTTCTGGGAGGAATGGCTTTGCAAGAATGACTATGAAGTTATGAAGTCAATATTGCCTATATTAATGATTGAAAACCCCATGTTTGTGGCCGAAGTATACATGTGGCAGCAGAAGAGGGAGGATAGAAACAGGCCATGGAACTGGTTAACAGTTTTGACTGCCGGAAGAAAACCACTTGACGGAAATCCTTCAACAAAGGGGAATAAGAATTTGAATAAACAAGATGAAGTGTTGCCTGAAGCTGAGTCAGAAGTTGAAGTAAAGAAGGAAGTGAAAACAGATGCAAGATACGAACCGCAGTCTTTTGCTGACAATTTCATGAGGGTTGATAATTTTGATTACTTCACATATTCGAAAAAGACTCAATTTGAGTTCTTTAAGAAGATGAAATATGATGTAGAACTCTTTGGAAAGGAAGTAGATCCGCAAAACTGTGACCTTAAGGTGTATCAGGATTTGATGACTTATTCATTTATAAAGCAAAATTATGACCGCAGGATCAAGATGCTTGATGTTGGTGGAGGTTCCTCAAGGATTCTTGAGCACTTCAAGAAGACTCATGAATGCTGGAACATTGATAAGCTGGAAGGCATGGGGAACGGTCCTCTGAGCATTAATGCTGATGGCACAAGACTCATATACGATTATATGGGGAATTTCAACAAAGATCTGCCTGATAACTATTTTGATCTGGTGTTCTCTATTTCCACGCTTGAACATACGCCGATGAACGATCTTGAAACTTATGACAATGTTTTGAAAGACATTAACAGAGTACTAAAGAAAGATTGCTATTCACTGCACAGCATAGATGTAGTTTGGTTGGGCAGAGAATATGTCTGGACAAACGAGATCTTAAATTACTTCTTTAAAAATCAGAAAATGATCAACTCATTTGTTCCCTTTGAAGTAATAATTGAAGATCCGGATGTGTATGTCATGTCAGAAGAATACTTCAATAACAATTGGCGTTTTACGACAGGTAAATCATATGAGGATTTTGGAAAACCTTTGTCTTACAACTTTCTTTGGAAGAATTCTAAATGAGCACAAGAAGAAGTCACGCCTACGATTTGCTGTAAATCTGTAAATAAATCAATGCGAAATAATACAATTTATAAAATAAGTACATGATCAATAAGAATATTTCGAAACCTATGAAAAAGTGGGTAAAGCAGAAACTAAGGAACTCCTATTTAGAATTTGAGTCTGCCCGTATAAAGTTAGAAGATGATAACAAGTTTGACATATACTTTCCATATAAGGAGAATGCAGACTCTTATGTAATCCTGAAGAATGAGGAAAATCTTGAAGTTTGCGAACTCGGATTGCCAATTCCTCCGGTGGATCTGTGGCTTGGGTACGGAAACAATGTGAAAGAATATCTTCACGGCAAACAGCAAGTTGCAAATATGATTGAAATTCTTCATAAAGGTGGATTTGAGATTTCTAATATGAGGTCAATAATGGATTTCGGTTGCGGAGCGGGAAGAATGATCAGATGGCTTAAACCATATTCAGAAACTGCTGAGATCTGGGGAACTGACATAAGTGCAGATCATATAACCTGGGCTATCAATCATCTTAGTCCGCCATTTAATTTTGCCACTACAACCACTATCCCTCACATGCCATTCGAGGAAAAATATTTTGATTTGATCTTTGCGGGGTCGGTCTTCACGCATATTGATGATCTGGTTGAAGCCTGGCTTCTTGAGCTGAGAAGAGTACTGAGCAGAAGAGGATGTATATATATTACAATTCAGGACAAGAATTCAATCAAACTGCTTAAGACTTCTGAATACTATAAAGATCTTTGGCTAAAACAGTATGTTGAAGAAAATCCACTGTTCATTGAAACCGGTGACAAATTTAATAAGATAGTAGGACTAAGAGGAACACGTTCGCAGGTTTTTTATGACCAGGCCTATTTCAAGAAGATTGTCGGAAGTATTTTTGAGATTATTTCTGTGAATCAGGAGGCTTATGGCTTCCAGACATCATTTCTACTTAAGAGGAAGTAAAAGATTATGAACGACAGTGTATGTGAAATATGATCAGGAAATATCTCCCTGAATTCATAACACCGGAGAAGTTTGGAGAATTCACTTACTCTAAAAGGAGACATTTTGATCTATTCATTCAAAGTAATTTTGATGAAGAATTGTTTGGATATAAAGTAGATCCGGACAATTGCGACTTAAAGATCTATCAAGATCTTCTTATGCTTTCATTCATTAAATTTAATGTACCTGAAGGTTCGAAGATTCTTGATATTGGTGGTGGAGATTCAAGAATCCTTAAGTATTGCAGGGATAAGTATGAATGCTGGAATATTGACAAGCTTGAGGGCGTTGGTAATGGTCCTACTGAGATAGATACAACGGGTTTCCGGCTCGTCTATGATTATATGGGAAATTTTAACGACGAGCTTCCTGACAACTATTTTGATCTTGTGTTTTCCATCTCTACTTTGGAGCACGTTCCGCAAAATGATCCTGAGACTTATGAAAATATTCTAAAAGACATAAACAGAGTATTGAAACCCGGAGGATATTCAGTTCATTGCATTGACGTGATACTTCAGGATGATTATGCATGGACAAATGAGATAATGCCGTTCTTCTTTGAAAATGCCGGAACGATGAACAAGTTCATTCCTTTACTTAGCCTAGATAAAGATCCTGATTTGTTTGTCATGTCGAAGAAATATTTTGACAGATCCTGGAAAGTTACAACTGGAAAGACTTATGAAGAATTTGGAAGACCTGTGTCATATAATTTTCTGTGGAGAAGTAACGATCTCAGTTGTTCCAAAGATAGTACCTATTTAACTATTTCAACATTGTGAACAAGACAAATCTTCATAAATAGAAATGGAAAATCAAGAATCTGGAGTATCAAGAGATTGGAAGCGTGAATTGGCTATTTTTGCTTTCTTGTTACTTGCATTTTTTGCTGTTTTTCGCATAGCTAACGCAATCAACATTGGATATTTCATTACAGAAGATCATCTGATAATTAGGACGTACGATCAACTTAATTCTGGATCATTTGATGAGGTGTTTGAGAATAGTCTGAAAAAAGATATGGATATAAATAAGAGATTTCGACCGTTATGGGTTCTTTCCACTTTGTCAACTGTAGCAATTTTCGGAGTAGGCCTTCTGGAGATCAATTTATATACGATTCTTTTATGTATATTCACCGCATTCTTGCTTTATAAGTCATGCAGAAACATTGGAATTAATGTTTTTCTATCGATTCTCTTCTCATTAGTTACATTGATCGGCCCCGCAACTGTAATGTACATTCGCCGAGTAGACGCGGAAATTCATGGCATGTTATTATTGTCTTTGTCCTTCTACTTCATGACAAAGGTTCTAATAGCTGATAAACGTTATGCTCTATTCAAGGTTCTTTTTGTGCTCTTCTTGATTTTGAGTGCTATGATGAAAGAGAGTTTCTTGCTCGTAATTCCATCAATGGTTTTTCTGTATATCTTATTGTATTCTGACAAACAATCACTGAGCCTATTTAGCTCATTTAAAAAGAACTTTGTCGTAGTGTTTATATTATTATCCTACTTTTTGATTCATATATTGATGCTGGTGAGTTTCGTTGGTATGGATAAACACAACTATGCAGGTGTTGAAGTAACAAAATTTTCTTTCAAAACGGTAGGAGATTTTGTAAATACTGCATTAAGCTCGGGAATATTCCTTCTTGTAATTGTCTCTCTTGGTTTATTGTTGGATCATGAACACCTAAGAGTAAATTCAAACAAACAAGATCTAACTAGATTTCGCGCAAGAATTCTAGGAATATTAACTTTCTTACTATTGTTTGTTGTCCCCCAATTGTTTCTTTACTACAGAGTTGGATTTGAAAATCGTTACTATCTTCCTTACTTAATGGGCTATTCTTTTGCCCTTATAGTGCTTTCAGATACTATTCTGAAAAGCAAAATAATTCCTAAAATAAGCAAGTATGTTTTCACAATCTTATTAGTTGCTTTGGTGTTCATTCAATATTTAAATGATGCATATCCTGCATTGACATTTCAAGCAAAGAGATGCAAAGCACTTACATCTGCGGCTGATGAAATTATGAAGAGTCAGAAGAATGATCTTCTCATTGTATTTGACCCTTTAACCAATCTTTGGGACGTGCCTTCGCTTGGATTATATTTGAAGCATTTTGGTTCTGAGAAAGATTTAAGATATGATTTGGTATATACTAATCAAACAAATAAACTGCTGAATGATCCAAAGTATCGAGATGATATCTCCAAGAAATCAAATGCATTCATTGAGAAGAACAGATTTCAAATAATTGACTCACTTGAAAAGGTGCCAACTATTAATGAGGTTCTAATCATTGGAAACTTAAATGAGAAGTTCCTCGAAAAGAGTAAGAAATGGTTTGACGAGAGAATGTATGAAAAGAAAAAGTTTGATAGTTATATTGTCTATAGTAAGAGAGATTAGTTTATAGGGGCAAAAGAGTCATTATTATATGAGAGGAGCATGTTTCCCGAGATTGGTCCGAATTGATAATGTTCTCAAAATTCAGCGATCATAATACAGAAAATATCTTCATTTGTCAAAATTAACTTCTGGTAAGTTTTCAATACAGAATGTTGAAACACATAGATATTCGATTGAATTCATCATGGCAATTTCAAATATCTGCCTAGCCCTATGCTTCTCTCATTTGTTTGAAGATTTAGTAAGTTAATTGAAGAGGCAAATAAGGGTTTAAGATCATGGTGACATTTCATCAAACGACTCTACCTTAAACAACTGTACCTTTTAGTTGTGTTTTTAGTCAGTATTGGCAGAGAATCCACATCCGTCCAAATCGTTTTGTTAAGAGGGCAATCTATTCGACTTAATTGTAGAGAATAAAATCATATCGCTTTCTTTTGAACCACTGCGCTGCACCCCCTTTTCAGGACCAATCTTGACTTAAGTTAAGTTGGGTTTGTTTTTGATCTTCATGATTTTTGCTCTTTTTAATTGCTCTTTCACTGTTAAGCCGCAGCTTTGAAAATCATTCCTGGTGTTTTATATCCCAAATGTTCATGGAATCTTTCTTCATTGTAAAACCTGAAGTATTCTTCCAGTCCGTTGTAAAGCTCTGTTCCATTTTCATACACATGTAAATAAATCCATTCGTACTTAACGCTTCTCCACAGTCTTTCTATAAATATGTTATCTGTCGCCCTGCCTTTGCCGTCCATACTGATCTTTACTGTTTCCAGACCTTTCAGGTAATCAATGTAAACAGAGCTCGTAAACTGTGATCCCTGATCTGAGTTTATTATCTCCGGCTTGCCATGTTCAACAATTGCCGCTTCCACTACTGAACGGCACCACTCTGATGTCATTGTGTTGCTCAGACTCCAGCTTACTACATAACGTGTCTTCAGGTCTATTATCGAACACAGATACATAAATCCTTTTCGCATTGGTATGTATGTTATGTCTATCTCCCATACCTGATTTTTTCTTGCTATCTCCAGATCCCGCAACAAATATGGATACTTATAATGACCTTCATTCGACTTGCTTGTGTTCCTTCTGCGGTAGATCGTTTCCCATCTAACCAGTTTCATCAGTCTCTTAAGACGTTTCTTGCCCACACTGTAACCCAATGTTTCCAGCCAGACCTTGAGCTTTCGGTATCCGTAGAACGGTGTCTTCATATATTGCTCATCCAGCAAACGCATTATCTCCAGGTTCTCTGAGCTCTCTGTTGATGGCGTATAATATAATCCGCTCCGGTGGAGACCCAGCAACTCGCATTGTCGGCGTATGCTCAATTCACTATCTCTCTCTATCATCTTTCGAAGTTCGGCAACCGGTTTATTCCCAGCTTTTTTTTTAACCAGTTGATCTCCACATTCTGTACTCCGATTTGCTTGAACAGCTCTTCCTTCTCCTTTTCATTATCACCCGTAACCAACCCGCTCTTGTTCTTCTCAAATACTGTGTGAGCGTTGCTTAAAAACTCTTTCTTCCATGTCGTGATCTGGTTCGGATGAAGTTCGTATTTCATTCCCAGCTCTTCTATTGTATTACGTTCCTTTAGAGCTTCAATTACTACTCTTGTCTTGAAGTCTGCGCTGAACTTGCGCCTGCTCTGCTTTCCCATGTCTTTGTTTTTTTGACAAGTTAATTAATTCCACCTTACTACTTGTCCTAATTTTGGGGAGCAGCATACCCTTGGGCAAGGTCGGGACGAGCTAAGTTAGCTGGGCAATAAAGCCTTCAACAACCATTTGACGGGCTCAGGGTTTTGTTCAGGTCATCTAGTCCGCCGCCAGCGAAGATTGCTTGAGTTCAGTATTCTTCGGACAGGCTTACGCAAAGATCACAATTTTTGAAAACGGCAATTAGGATTAGGCGGGTTGTTTCTTAGCATACGCAAAAACGTTTACTTTTAGCAGTTTTCACAATGACTGTGTCAATTCGAAAAATTTTAGACAGGTGTGGAAGGAGTTCAACTCTGTCCAAAACGCTGTCGAAAAAATAAGACTAAGTCCCTGTAAGGAGTGCTTACAGGGATGTATTTTTGATTATCCAAAAACAAAAATCCCTTAGTCTTATGAAAGCAAATTTAACAATGCTGAGTCAGATAATTAATAGCTTAAACCTTGACACATTTGACAGGATTGTACGGCAATATTCAACGGACAAGCATTCGAAGGGTATAAACAGCTGGACGCACTTTGTGTCGATGATGTTTTGTCATTTGGCAAAGGCAAACTCACTTCGGGAGATAAGCAACGGCATGCTGTCAATGGAAGGTAATTTAAATCATCTTGGAGTGATGAAGAAGGTGCCGCGTAAGTCTTCGTTGTCATATATAAATGAACACAGGAGATGGGAGTTGTTTCGGGATTATTATTTGGAAATGTTCAGGATGTTTACGAGCGAAGCAAAATTCAGGAATGTAAAATTCAAGATAAAGAAGAAGATCCATTTACTGGATTCCACAGTAATCAGTTTATGTCTGAGCATATATGACTGGGCAAGACACACAAGAAGCAAAGGGGCAATAAAGCTTCACATGCTGCTTGATTATGATGCGATGCTGCCATTCTTCGTGCATATAAGCGATGGAAAGAAGTCTGATGTCAGAGCAGCAAAGAACGACATTGAAGTGCCTAAAAACAGTGTGGTAGTGGCAGACCGGGCTTATGTGCACTTTGCATTGCTGAATAAATGGAATGAGAACAAAACGAAATTTGTAGTCAGGTGTAAAGAAGATATTAAGTTCATTGGATATGAAGAGAACGAACTTCCGGAAGAAAAATCTCAGAATATTCTAAAGGACCAAAAGGTTCTGTTGGAGAACCAAAGGACAAGAAGTTCATATCCAGGGAAACTTCGAATGTTAACAGTTTATGATAAAGAAAATAACGAGACAATATATCTTCTGACAAACGATTTTACTTGGACAGCAGAGACTATCTCCGAGTTATACAGACAGCGTTGGCAGATCGAAATATTCTTCAGAGAGTTGAAAAGCCTGTTTAAGATCAAGACATTTGTTGGAACATCGGCAAATGCCGTCATGATCCAGATTTGGACAGCACTGATTACAATACTGGTGTTAAAATACCTCAAGCGAATATCACAATACAACTGGAGTCTGTCCAATCTGGTAGCATTCTTGAGAATGAATCTGTTTGTAAAGATTTCATTGCTGGAATGGCTAAATCATCCTTTTAAACGGTGGGAGGAACTTGAAGAAGAGCTTAATCCGCAGCTGAGGTTATTTTGAAAAAAGCATAAGAGATATCAGGGGGATTGAATTCTGACTTCTCAAAAATCTGTCCGAAAACTTTCATATTGCCAACTTTATGTTGTTCCAGAATTTATTTTGGACAGCATTGGAAGGAGTTATGCATAAAGTGTTGAAATTAGATTGATAAAAAAGAATATGAATACTATTTTAGATAAAAAAGTAAACAAAATCATGCGAAAACTCTCAATTGTGTTCTTTGTCCTTTTGTTTTTACCAGTTTCATCTCAGGCAATGTTTCTAAACTACATTGTGAAGCTTGAGAAAGATGGTTCAGGAACACTCACTTTAATGTATTGGGAAAAAGATACTGACATAAAAGCAAAGAATTCAGTTATAGGAAATTTCCCGTTCAGCGCAAACAAATCAGATCTAGCAAGTAAGTTCACGGCGCCAGGTATTAGTATTTTGTCTTCTGAATTGATGAAATATCCGCAAGATAATTCATTTACACAAGCGCAAGTTGTCCTTCAATTCAGTGATATTTCGAAATTAGGTAGCTTGGGGGCATTGTCTGGTATGAATGTCAATACATTTGCGACAGATACAGGGAAGATTGTTAGTTTTGCGGTAACTCCAGAGTTTGTCACAAATAATGCTTTGAAAGCTATTTATACTATCTTATCGTATGATGGCGAAATACTTTTTTCAAGTGACAAGAAAATCGTGGATAAGAAGAGAGCGGAATGGTATAGAGGCTCAGAATATATTAAATCTGCCAAGCCTCTCTATTTTGTTGCATTGCTAAAATCGGACGGCGAGGGTAAAACTAGTGAACAAAAGAAGGAAGATGAAGGAAAGTCTTGTGGGCTTTTTGGAATTGAGTTGCCTATCATTGTTTTGCTGGGATATTGTTTTCCGAAGGCTATCAAGAGAGCCAAGAAATTCACTTCTTCATAGTTGTTGCCAGAAGTTAGTTGAATTTGAATTATCATTGAGATTTGGTATTCGCAATAAACTTGTGCTATGAGCGAGAGTATTAACAGCTCAATAACCAATGCTGAATTTTTTGGCGAAAATTCAGCATTGGTATTAACTGATAAGATTGGGAAATGTCATGTTGTATTTCTCACAATGCTTTTCAATAAAGTTCTCCTTCTGTAACAATTTGAGCCATCCAAGATTGTAACGAATAATTAACTATAGCTCTAAGAATTCTTTGAAAATGTCTATCGAAAAAACGACTTCTCTCGTAAGTATTGTTATCCCTTGTTACAATGAAGATGGAAATGTTGAATTACTTTATGACAAAGTAAGGGAAAATCTTTTGGGTTACAATGTTGAATTTGTATTTGTTGATGATAACAGTAGTGACAACACACTTAAGATTCTTGAGGAACTGTCATTGAGAGATAATTATGTTAAGTATGTTTCTTTCTCCCGAAATTTTGGTCATCAGAACGCTTTAAGAGCCGGGCTGCAATATGCAACCGGTGATTGTGTAATAAGTATGGATGGCGATTTACAGCACCCACCCGAGCTTCTGAGTGAAATGATTGTTAAGTGGAGAGAAGGATATGATGTGGTTTACACGGTCAGAAAGGACATTCAAAATGTTTCGAGCTTTAAAAAGTTTACTGCTTCGATGTTTTACAGATTGATAAACAGTCTGTCTGATATAAACATTAAACAAGGTGCTGCTGATTTCCGTCTGCTTGACAGAAGAATAGTTCGTATTCTCGTTGATGATATCAGTGAATACCATCTGTTTTTCAGAGGACTGATAAGTTGGATGGGTTACAAGCAGACTTACATAGAGTATGTGCCAAACAAGAGACATTCTGGAACGACAAAGTATTCATTGGGAAAGATGATTAATTTTGCGATTGAAGGAATAACATCATTCTCCATAAGACCTCTCAAACTTGCAATACTTCTAGGTATCACATTGTCTGCATTTTCTGGCATTTATGGAATGTATGCATTGTGGATGGCGATTTTTAGTGACCAGGCATTAAAGGGATGGCCATCAGTTCTCATTAGCATTCTTTTCATTGGTGGAGTTAATATGATATTGCTTGGAATAATTGGTGAATATGTAGGAAAGCTATATATCCAGAGCAAAAGACGTCCATATTTTTTGATAAAGAAAACAAACATTGAAAATGAGTAAAGAGAATTTCTACGATACTATTGCTGAGGATTTCGATTCTATCATGAACATGTATGATACGAATAGAAGGATTGAAGTCATTTTCCAGGATTTTTTGGGCCAAGAAGATCTTAAGGGGAAATCATTGTTGGACGCGGGATGCGGTACAGGTCTATTCACGACAAAAGCAGTTGAACGCGGTGCTGTTGTGACATCTATAGATATTGCTCCCAAATTGGTTGAAATTACAAAAAGAAAAAATCCCTCTGTTTCCGCAATTGCTGCTTCAATTATGGAGCTGCCTTTTGAAAATAATTCATTCGATATCGTAATGTCTTCGGATGTGATTGAACATACTCCAGATCCATATGCCTCGACGAAAGAAATGATAAGAGTCTTGAAACCCGGAGGCAAGCTTTGCATCACAGTCCCAAATAGGACATTCTGGTTTTTTTCGGTGAAGATAGCGAACAAGCTAAATCTGAGAGATTACAAAGGACTCGAGAATTGGGTCCACTATGATGAGTTTAAGAATTTTCTCATCCAAAACAAAATCAAAATAAATTCTTACAGGGGAATACATCTATTCCCATTCGTCGTGGCTTCTCTAAATCCTTTGCTCTACAAAATAGACAAAAAGACAGATACAAAGCTTGGAAAGTTCATGGTAAATATTGCTGCATTTGGAACAAAGATCTAAGTTTCAGTTGATAAGTTATTAACCTTTCTATCAAGACATAATTTCCCACAGTTGAGAATCCCACTCACGCTTTTTCAACAGTAATGTACGTTCTGAATGCCATCAACGGACTCAAAGAAGATGCCGATTTCTCAATTCTTTTGAATATCGAAATTAGAGTTTGCGGAACCATTGACGGATTCTCAAACCCTCCCGATGCAGGATAGAGTATGAAGCTGAGTTTATCTTTCTTCAGGATTCTGAATGAATCGCTGAATTGCTCACTGAACTTGTCCAGATGTTTGAAAAAAATCAAGTAAGGTATCGCCTGATTGGAATCCCACGGGTGTTTGTCATCCACTTTTTGCTCACTGAAATAGTCTATGTCATATATGAAAGGCTCCGGATGGAAGAGCTTGTAAACAATTTTTGAGAAAGGAGAGGGAAACGGTTCCAGCATTATCAATCTTCCTCCACTCTTAAGAACTCTCGAAGCTTCATGCAAAAATCTTACGGGGTCCGCAAGATGATGAAATACGTCTATCATGACTATGTTCGCAACGCTCGAGTTTTCGAAAGGCATCTCGTGCGCGTCGAATGACATATCTAACCAATCTCGCTTCTCAATGTCAGCAGAAATTGCCTGTGGATAGAACTCTTTGAAATTACCACTTCCGGCGCCAAGCTCCAGTGTAGGACCTTCAACTTCGCTAAGATCATCAATTATCATCCGGTACCATTCTGCGTAAATATCACGCAGTATCTTCTTCTGTTTCCAAACTTCCCGATGCTTCAGCAGAATGTCTTTTTCCATCAGATGAATTTGAACTTGTTCATAGCATAGAAAGTCATCTTCAATAACATCCAGCCGTGCTTGAAACGGGATATGTTTGTTTCTCCGTAAACCCGCGCCTTGTATCTGATTGGAATCTCCCTGAATTTCAGATTTGATTTTGCCGCACCGAATATTAAATCAAAATCACCGAACGGATCAAAGTCTCCAAGATAACTCTTCGCGGATTTGATCTTTTCGTAATCCGACTTTGTGAAGACCTTTGTTCCGCACAATGTATCTTTGATATTCTGATTTAGTATCCAGGAGAACATGACAGAAAAAAATTTATTTCCAATCATGTTCAGTGTTCTCATTGCGTCTTTCTCTAACGGGTAGATAAGTCGAGAACCGTTGAGAAATTCTCCTCTTCCATTGATCAGGCAATCGTAAAACTTAGTAAGATCCTCCGGAGGAACGGTCATGTCTGCATCAAGTATCATGAGTATTTCTCCGCTTGATTCCGCATAACCCTTTCGCACCGCATCTGCCTTGCCTTTGCCCTCCTGAACAAAACTCTTCAGCTTCAACGGACCCGAGTATGAATTGCAAACTCTTTCAATCTCTCCAAGAGTGTTGTCATCCGAATGCCCTTCAACAAAAACCACTTCAGTTTCTATTCCCATTACAGGAATTCTCCTCACGATTTGCTCAATGTTGCCTTTCTCATTCCTGGCAGGAACTACTACGCTTACAGTCTTATCTTCCGCTCTGAGTGTTACCGGTTTTGAGATTATAAACGACATCAGGCACAGACTATTTATCAGAGGAAGATTTGCGGGATAATCATTGACAAAGTCAGAAAGCAGGGGAATTCCTACCGGCAGCAATGTCATTTTTCCGGAGCGGATCTCATCAAATCCGGCAATGCTAAGAAGATTAGATATGTCGCGAATGTTCATCCAATTATTTCTGCTGGCCTTCATCTTGAGTCCCAGTAGTTCTGCCAATGACAGAACAGGGAGCCACAGAAAATTTATGTACGTGATGATGATCCGGGTTTCAGGATAGCAGAGCTTCTTTACATTCTCAAATGCTTTCTGCACATCCTCAAGATATCCTATCGTATCGGAAATTATTATATAATCGAATTTCTCATCTATCTCAAGGTTCTCTGCATCCATGATGCGGAATTCATAATCCGGATTCTGCTCTTTTGCATATCTGATCATTACTGGTGAGAAGTCAACGCCGACAGCTCTTGACGGCTTGAGATGTTTCAGAAGAAACCCGTTGCCGCATCCTATCTCGATGATGCTCTTGCCTTCCGGAATGTTGAACTTGAGGAATTTTATCAGTCGTTCATAGTAGTAGGAATTATTGCGGATCAGTCTGCTCCTGTCCGGAGCGATAAGATCCATCTCCTGTCTTATCTGATCCTTCATTGAAGTTGCTGAAAATATGTTCTGCTCCGGATCAGTATTTTTCTATGAAAGTAAGTTATCACGTCTAATCAAAATCGCTATAGTGATCCCAGCTTCTGCTGTCGTTCGAGATCTTCCTGAATGCCATTGCACCATACAATGGAACTTCTTTTGCAGCTTTCTTAAACATGCTCTTCAGTGAGTTCATTGGATTACCGGACGAACCCTTCTTAAAGGTACGGGGAGGGGTTCCATCAACAAACTCGTAGCTTCGATTTGACTTAATGAACGACACGAGTTTACTGACAGCAGGCCAGTCAGTATCATCCAGAACAATGATGCCTCCCTTTCTCATGATCCTGTCTGTGAAAAAAAAATCTACAAGTGTGTGATCAAAAGTATGCCAGCCGTCAATGAATGCAAAGTCAACAGTGATTTTTCTTTGTTCGAGTTCCGGCAAGGCGAGTTGTGACGGCTTGTCAATGAACTCAACTATATCCCCGAAGCCGGACTTTTTTAGATTGTTGATGCCAATTCCGCCATAGCTTGCCTCATACATCTGGAAAGGATCGATAACATAATGCCTGGTTCTGTTTGACTTTTTAAGATATTCGCAAATGAACATGGCAGATGTTCCGAATGCAAGTCCAACCTCAACACTGACTTCTGCATTTGTTTCTTCAATGCACTTGCGGATAAGTTCACCTTCATGAGCAGAGATCTGCCCGAGGACATTCACGGTCTTCCCGTTTACTGACCTCGTTGTTCTCTTCTCAAGTATTTCCTGTATTATCGGATTCAAATGTGTTTGCTAAGTTCAGAATTCAATCAGTTCTTTGGAACCATTTTGTAGATCTTGACATAGTCGATTTCCATTACATAAGGCAAACCTGTTTCATCTACTTTGTTGTCATTTTCAGGGCGGTCTTTGATTGCAACATTAGCAATCATGTACATGGGAGCAGTCGGGATTCCCTCAGTTGATTCGAATACTTTATTGCCGTCAAGTTTCCAGATGATCTTGTCAGGAAAGATCTCACAAGACCAAACCATCCACCGGTCAGCAAAATCACCAGTGAAATTGCGTCCTTTAGTATAAAAGAAAGGACTCTGATCGCTTCCCAAAGATGGATTTGGATAATCCAATCCCCATAGAAGATTGCATCCGATTTCATTTTCCTTTATTCCGAAATACTCAAAGACGTCTACTTCCGGAAGTGTCGGCCGCTGTATAGGCACCAGGAAGAATGCCGGCCAGAATCCTTTCTTGAAGGGGAACCTGACCTTCATTTCCCATTTTCCGTATGCCTGTGTGAAACTCTTGGAATTGCAGATCATCCCTGAAGTAAATTCAAACTGTTTCTCACTTTCCGGATCTTTTCCATAGACAGATTCCTTCTTAGCAATAAGCTTAAGTACTCCTCCTTCGGCTACTACATTATCTTCCTTATACCACTGAAGTTCTTTGTTTGACCAAATTGTCTGGACACCATTGTCATGTTTGAATATCCATTTGGATCTGTCAACAGAATCAAATTGGTCTTCGAATGTAATTTGCCATTCATAATTTATAGCTTCTTCATCAGATGGCTCATTACCGCCTGTAAACAAAAGACTAAGTGATGCGAATGAAACTAGGATCAACGATTTTATCATGATAATTTTAATTTTATTATGAAATTAACATTGCAATTGCAGTCTTACAATTCATTACATTGATTGCGCACAACCTTTTGAATTTGCTGTTGGGAAAATTAAAATCTGTTACTGTCAGATCGAATCCAAAAGTTCAGATAAACATCTGCAAATCCTGTCCACATCATCCTTTGTTAGTTCCTGATACATCGGCAAACACAATACTCTGGAAGCAATGTTCTCTGAAACAGGACATGCCGAGGGATTGAGATACTCAAGAGTATTCAGCGACGGAAAGAAATATCTCCTGGTATTTATGCCTTTGATTGACAATCCTTCAATGACTCTTTCAACTGTTGATTCATTCTTGAGAAGAATGGGAAAGTATGAGAAGTTATATCTGATATCTTCAGGGATTATCGGAAACTCAATTGGCTTGCAGGAAAGAAGTTGTCTGTAATGTCTGTTAAGTTCTCTGCGAGAATCGATGAAGGATTCAACTCTGGGCAAGTTGCATATTCCGATTGCAGCGTGAAGTTCTGATGTCCTTCCGTTTATACCAATGCTCAAATACTCATCATCTTTGTGGCCAAAAGCGCGATAGAGGAACAATCTTTCTGCAAGCTCATCATCTTCAGTAATTACAGCGCCGCCTTCAATTGTATGAAACAATTTTGTTGCATGAAAACTCACAGTTGAGATGTTTCCGTATGAAAGCAAGGATCTGTTGTTCAATTGAACTCCGAATGCGTGCGCTCCGTCATAAATAACTTTGAGTTTATTCTTCCCGGCAATTCTTTCAATCGATTCTGTATCACACGGAAATCCGTAAACATGTGTAGGAAGAATAGCCGAGGTGTTCTTGGTTATCAGCTTTTCGATCTTCGATGCATCTATGCAAAAAGTATTTTCGTCAATATCACAAAAAACCGGTGTGCAATTTTCCCAAATTATTGAAGAAGCCGTAGCTACATAAGAAAACGGCGTAGTAATGATCTCTCCTTTAAGATCGAGAGCTTTTATTGCAAGCTGAAGGGCAATCGTTCCATTGGAAACAAGCAACAGATGTTTGACACCAAGGTACTCTTTTAACTTGCCCTCAAGTTCTTCGGCAAGTGGACCCTGATTTGTAACCCATCTGGATTGCCAGGTATTCTTAAGAAGTTCTGTAAACTCCTCAATGGGAGGAAGAAATGTCTTTGTAACATTTATCATAGCAGTGTCAGGCAATGTGGTCAGCCGGATTGAATCTTGATGAACCTCTTCTGCATGAAATCATAAACTATCTTTGGGGGATAGTCAAATGTTCTTTCGTAGTTTCTTCTGAGACTTTTCATTCTCCTTATGAACGGAATTCTGAGCAAATATTTTTCCATGAACCTGATCTTCTTCATTGCATACTGATCTTCTCTGGGCAGAGATGTCAGATCAGTGACTTCGTCTATTTCAAACAGGTAAGAGTCCAATCGCTCCAAAGACAATTGGTCTTTTGACCTGAAGCGGAATCCGCCAAAAACTGTTTCTACAGTATGCAATCTTGCAAAACGAAAGAATCTCAGCCATAATTCATAATCACCGGCCAGTTTGAGTTTGCTGTTGATCCTGGACCCGGCCTTAATCCAGAGATTTCTTCGCCAGAAGATTGATTCCTGCTGTATCCATTTGAAATCACCAAGATAGTAATTCAGCTTTGACCATTTTCTCATATCTTTCACATCAACGATGCTTCCTTCTTCATTATAAAAGGATGCTCTGCCAAGAATCCAGTCCACATCTTCCATGGAAGAAAAAATTGTAGCGGCAGTGAAGAATGCGTTGTAGTGATACTTATCATCCGAATTTATGTACGCCATGATCTCTCCGGTTGATCTGTCAAAGCCTTTCTGAATTGCGTCATACATTCCTTTATCCGGTTCACTTATCCAGTACGTTATCCATTCTTCGTACTTCCTTATAATATCAACAGTGCCATCCTTGCTGCCCCCGTCAATGATTATATATTCAAGATTTGGATAGCCCTGTCCGATTACAGAGAGTATTGTATCCTCAATGTAATTCACCATGTTGAATGAAGGAGTAACAATGGAGATCTTTGGCCATGGCTTTCCGTCAGGAGTAGTTTCAGGAATCACTTTGGGAGTGGTTCTTTCAGGAAATGACAGCTTGGCAGATTTTGTTGCTGACTTATTTTCTTCGTTGATTTGGGCTGTCATCTTAAGCGTGGTAACATTTTCACAAAAGCATCTCACTTTCAACGTTGGAGACAACTTCCCAACTCAATTTGGGTTTTAGCAAACCGTCAATTTTTCCCACTCTTCCATGAGAATGCGCATAGTTGTTTGTGATTTCAAAACTAAGGACTTCATTATGTTCATAAATGAGGTCAGACGATCCCCTCAATACAAAGAGTTTTGTTACAGTGTAAGTGCCTCCGTTGAGCAAGTCTGCAGGAACTCTGCAGATTGTCTTAAGGTAACCTGTGCTTGCACTGTAAGGGATGTTAGTCAGAGCAGTACTTCCGATGAAGACAAGATTTTCATACTCGTCATTAAGATGGAATGTGATGTTGATATTGGTCTCTTCTTCAAGCATCATGTAGAATACAAACTCGAATTCAAAACTGTCACCGGGACGGATAACCGGAACATTTGGTTCGATCTGTCTCACTTCTGCCTTTATGAGTTTGGCCTCTTTTGAACCGGGAGCCTGGTCCAGTTCCCACTCCTGACGCGTTCTGTCGTTAGTCGCTCCGCCAAGATATTTCTGCATAACATCATCAGTGATTCCCGAGTCAATTATCTTTCCGTGTGAAAGTAAAATGGTGTTCTTGCACAGCTGCTGAATAGCCAGGGGATTATGACTCACAAGTATTACAGCAGTGCCGCTTTTTGCAACCTCTAACATCTTGTTCAGGCTCTTCTTCCTGAAAGGAGCATCACCAACAGCAAGTACTTCATCAATTATCATCACTTCAGTTTCAAGATGTGCGGCAACTGAGAACGCAAGTCTTACCCGCATCCCGGTTGAAAACTTTTTCACCTGTGTGTCAATGAACTTCTCAACTTCTGAGAATGCAACTATTGCATCAAACTTCTTATCAATTTCTTTTCTGGACATTCCAAGAATTGTTCCGTTTAGATATACATTCTCCCTGCCCGTCAATTCGCTGTGAAATCCTGTGCCTACTTCGAGAAGGCTCGCAACACGACCGTTAACATCAACATATCCGTATGTTGGATTTGTAATTCGTGAGATTATCTTCAGCAATGTACTCTTTCCGGCGCCGTTGTCACCAATTATCCCAAGTGTTTCTCCATGATCCACGCTGAAGGAAACATTTCTCAATGCCCAGAACAAATCCTCGCTCTCTTCATTGTGTCTGTAAGTATTGAGTCGCTTGAGAATGTTGTAATTCTGCATCGGTGATCTCAGCCATGAAAATATTGCTGCACCAAGAGTTTCCTTCCTGGTATCCTTTAATCCGATCAGAAATGCTTTGCTTACATCCTGAACTTCAATAGCTGTAGTTGACATCAGAACTTGTAGTTAAGCAACATCGGCAAAAACCCTTTCGGTTCTTTTGAAATACAGAGCACCTGTTACAAAAAGTATTATTGAACTTACGGCTCCGACAGAAATCAGATCCCAGGGCATCGGTTTGAAACCAAGCAACGAAGCTCGAAATCCTTCAATGACTCCGACCATCGGATAGATTCCGTAAAACAGATATGCTGTGTAGCTGAATTTCTCGAGTATGAGAGAAGCCGGGAAGACAACCGGAGCGGTGTACATTAACAGGGTAGTGAAAAACCCAATTGCAAATCTTACATCACGATACTGAATCGCGAGTGATGACAACCACATTCCAACTCCAAGCGATGTCAATATCATCATGAGAATCAACAGTGGCAGATAGACTATATTCCATGTAGGTGATATTCCGTAGAATATCATCATCACGATTAGAATGATAAATGCGATTGCAAAATCTGCAAGCTTTGACAATACGGGTGTTATGGGAATCAGTATCCTTGGGAAATAGACTTTCGAAAGCAAACCGGCATTTCCTACGAGACTATTGCTTGCGCCTGAAAGAGATTGAGAGAAATAGTTGAACGGCAAGATAGCTGAGAATGAAAAAACCGGATAAGGAATTCCGTCGCTGGAAATTTCAGCAAGTTTTCCGAAGATCACTGAAAAAACAACCATTTGAAAAACAGGATTGATAATTGCCCACAACAATCCAAGAATGGTTTGTTTGAACTGCACGGTGAAGTCGCGCAAGACAAAATAGTAAAGAAGATCTTTGTAATATATCAGCTCCTTTAAGTCAAGCATCTGCCACTTCTTTGCAGCTTCGATTCTTAACTTAACAATCGGCTTACCGCTTTTGATGTTACCAGCTGTTTCTGTTTTCATTTATCTTAGAACTGCCAGCTTTTGAATTGACGTCTCAATTTGTGAATTCCCCTGTATAATAAATTTATACAAGTAAGTACCGTTAGCAATGTAATCCCCATCGTCATCCTTGCCATCCCAGTAAATACTGTTGTAACCAACAAACGCCGGAGCATTGATTGTCTTTATTACTCTCCCGGCTGTCGTGAATATTTTCACTTTGCATGAGGTCGGATTGATCTCGCCGGAAAGATTGAACATGAAATTAGTTTCAGTCTTCATCGGATTAGGATAATTCGCCATGTCAATGATCGCCATGTCTGTGTTTACAACTACAGTGTTGACTATCGAGTCTGCTATGTTACCGGTATTGTCAGTTGCAATGAATCTCAGCCTTCTCTGTCCCGGCGTCAGATTTGGCCTGTAAGTAAGAAGCGCCTGCAGGAAGAAATTATCCGGAAACTCGATCTCAAGCTCAGGGTTTGGAACACCGTTGATTACATAAGGAACGTACCTGTTGTCTAAAAAGACTTTCACGTTAGTTGTGTCATCAATGACCATACGGCTGTCATCAAAGAACTTCAGAAGTATCGTTGGATTTCTTTGAACATAATCGCCGTTGAGAATCTGCTTTCCGTCATATGTAGCCTCAATGAGAGGATTGATGGTATCACCTTCAACTATGAAGCTGGTGATTGCAGTATTGTTAAACGGAAACAGTTCATTTGCATTTCCTATCAGGGAAGTCTCAAAGTAAAGATCCATCGTATCGATTCTGATCTTAATGTCTCTTAGTCCTGCTGTTGAGAAAGAAACTGATGATGTTCTGCTGCTGTCTATTTTCAGAGTGTTGGTTATGGTATCTGTCCTGAGCAAAGTTTCAATTCCCTGATTCTTCACATACCATTTATTCACATACTGCTGAATGTCTTTGTAGCCAATGTTATAATACTTCACTGAGAACGAAAGACTGTCACCTTCCTGAACAACGGTATCGCTTGCAATAAAGGAATAGTTGTCAGGAGCGATCTCAGCAGGAGGCACATACCGAACGCTTGTTGATTTGAAGACAGGTGAGTTCTGACCGCTGATTGTATCGATAGATAATTTTGCATCAAGCTTGATTGACGGATATATATAGCTGTCAATAGTGTCAATTGAAACAAGCTGATTGGAAGTTATTCCTGATGCCAGAATAACGGGCTGGTTATTGTCCCTGTTGAGTCCGTATACGTCAAATGAAATCCGGTTGCCCTGATTTACTTCTTGCTCCCATGAAAAATTTCTCCATGCATCTGCATTACCGTAAGTCTGTGTGATAGTGCCCTGCGTTTGGGAGAACTGCGGTGAAAGCTGGCAATCAAGTGGGGTCCATACAAAGTTTGAAGTAAACCTGTGAAACCTGTCGCAAACATCAGAAGATTGCGCACCAATGAATCCAAAGAAGACCCATGTGTCAAACTGGTCAAATCTCTTTACTGAATCTATAAAAGTACTGCCAAACTCCCTGAACTTTGACCTTGCGTTTGATCGTATGGAATCAGAATCCGGAACATAGGAAGCGATATAACTCATCACGAAGTGTGAAGTATCAAATGTATTGAGGAATGCCACAACTGAGTCAGAAGATGCGGCTGTATTCATCCTGAAGTGCCTTATTTCCGGAACTTGTCCCGTGAGTTTCTTGATCTTAGCAATGTTCAAACCTACATTAGCACCGCCGTCACTGTAGTAGTTGAGGTTGTTAATGGTGAAGTATGAAGCTTCCGGTCCGTTGCTTCCGTATGACTTCGCATAAAGATTCCCCGTAAAACTTCCGAGTTCAAATCCGTTCTCAGTAGCTCTTACATTCACAAGATTCTGCAGACCGAATTGCTCGCGCCTTGCAGTGTAGATCGTATAGGCAGAATCAGAGACGCTTTCATCACCTGCGCCCGGATTATAGATCAGGTTTCCGGTTTCTGACCATCCGGAACTGTCGTTATTTACAATGGCATTTGTTCTTACGAAATATAAAGTATTTGTTTCCGTCACAGGCAGATTAACATCGAATCCGGTTGTGATTCCGCTCAGTGAAGAAGTGTTGAATGTCTGTGCAACAGGTGAATTGAATGATCTGTTTGTATCAACCTGCAGAATTACCCGCACATTATTCTTTGTGATATCAACATTTGGGTTCAAGCCGGTGAATCTGAATGACGTATTCTTCAGCAGCGCATTGTTCAGCGGTCTTATTGGGGTATATGAGAGATTTCTCAGTGTCAGAGGAATTGAGATGGAATCATTGTCTGTGTAAGTCTGAGGATATCTTCTGTCGGGGTCAACTATGACTGCCATGGTGTAATTTCCGATTGAATCAACAGAGAAGAAATGTGTAAGAGTATCAATGTATGAGAAGAATCTGATCAGGGTATCTTTACTCGATACTGTTATGCCCTCGTCTTTCAACCTGAATCTGACCTTTACCGAATCAGCAAATGTGCCAAGGTTTCTCGGATACACTGACAGAGTAATTGTTTCCCTAAGTGCAGGGAAGGGATTTGATAAAGCATAATCGTTTTCACGGATATCAAATTCAGGTGATTGTGAGATCTTGAGTCTTGTTGCAGGATCTCCAATCAGATTGTAACAATTGATTGTGTTCCTTGCTGCAAAGCCTAATGAATCTGAACTTATGAATTGTGAAGCGTAAGTCACCATCTCTCCTATTGGCCTGGTGCTGTCTTGTGCAAATGTTTTGAGCATCAGTCCGTTGAACTGATCACCAATTCCGGAAAAACTCCATCCTGTCGTTCCGACAAAACCAATCGCGCATTTGTTAGGGGTAATGAAGAAGACTTCACCGAAGCTTCTGATATTGGTCTCGGATGTCTTTCCGGTAAAGCAGGTAAAGCTCAAGACAAGCGGCTGCCTCGGTCCGTTGTTCAATGAAGCAGGATCTTCAAGACCGATCTCCCAGTCCTGAGCTGCAGCGTGCCCGATGAAATTTGCAATGAGAGTTCCACGGTCAAATTCCTTCTTGATCGAATCCTTATAGTTGTAAGTGATGTAACCCGCAGAATCGCTTCTGTAAACTCTTGCAATGTTGCTTGATATCGGCGGCGGTGAAATGAAGCTGTTGATCAACAGCTCTGATTTCTGCTGGAATGATTGCTGCTCCTGCCGTGTTCCTCCGCCGGTAATTGCAAGATACTTCTTCCACCAGACCTGTGGCGATAACTGATCATAGGCAATGATCTTGTCAACTGATCCCTGCGCTTCTGCAACAGTGTATGCAGGTATTCTGCCGACAGAAATCTGATGGTAATAAGTGAAAGTTCCATAATTGTAATTGACAAAGTATCCGTCAGTAGGAGGATTTCCGTATGTAGGAACATAATTCACATAGTACTGTGATCCGGAACTGTTCTTCTTCGGATCGAGCGAAGACCTGCCAAACAGAGTTAGATATTTCGGAGCCGGCTTAGACCAGTTCTGATTTGCGTAGCTCATGAAGTTTCTTACTGCAACCGGATTCTCCAGTCCGTAATTGAAAATATCATAGATATCCTGAATCTCCGCTTTGAAAGATCTGTAAGAGTCGTATGATTGCCTATGGCTGCGAAGCTGCTCTGCCTGAGATTCAAAAAGTCTGTGATACACTATCATATAGTCAGCGCCGTTGTTTGACGATACAAGATTTGGAACCTGCCTGCTGACTATTCGGAACGGTTTCTTTGTAATGTTTTGATTGACGATCTCAAATCGTGAATTGGATTTCCCGGAGAATGTAAGATTATTACCGGTCACTGAAAAATTTTCAATTCGAATATTATTCTTCACATCGTATATGTTTACCGGCAATGCACCATTCACCCCTGTCACAGTAACTTTTCGAGAAACCGAGTCCTGAACAGACAAAGATGCGCTGAGTGAATTTCCGGTTAACTTCAACTCCGCCGGATATCTCAGTGAAAAATTATCAATGAATATTACAGGATAGAAAAAAGTATTACCCAGCGGTATGTATCTTAGAGTAATAGTATTGTTTGCACCGTTGGTAAGCAGATTGGAAGGAAATGTTACCGAGCCGTCTATTCGAGTCAGATTGTTTGCAAAGAATGTATCAACAGGTGTATTGTTAATCAGAACTTCAAGCCGGTGTTCATTTAATACAGAATCAGTAAAAGAAACGGTGAACGCGAATAATTTCAGTGTGCACAATTGAGAAGAAGTGGCGAGATCATTTATCTGTGTACTTTGACTGAAAGTATTGTCATCAATTGTCATTGATTTCCAGAACCAACCTTCTCCGGAAACTATTTCTGTGCTGAAATATCTGAAGTCGCTGTTTGGATTTCGGGTTTCTCCGAGATAATAGAATACGTCAGTTTCAAAATGAAGCTTTTTTATATGAAAGTTGTTTGGAAATGTTTCTGGCGCGACAAATGCCGAGCGTGACAATCTGAGCCCGTTCTTTCCGCCCCAATCTACCCAATAAACATTTGTATCTGAGTAGAGATTGTAGTATTCGTTTGTAGTGTAGAGATTTGTATTTGAATTTGCATCAAGGTGATTTGTCGGGCCTCCGTAATTTCTTTCACCATAGAAGTCGATATAATCGTTTTCATCAAAAGAGCCGTCCTCTTCCCCAAAGAAAAAAACTGGAATCTGATTGCCTTTATGCAGAACCTTTACGGTGCGAGGGTCAATACCGGTAGTGGATATTCCGGCACCCGTAAAATCAGACCTGTTTAAGCGATAAACTCCGTCATCATTGACAGAGAGCTTAAGATATGTTTTGTTTGGGGTTATCCAGTTGAAATTTTGCGAGAAGACATTCTCCGCAAACAGTACGACAACAATAAACAGTGCAAGAGTTGTTTTTTTCATATGATGAATAGAAGTTGTTAATGTAACTTAATACAGTAACCTTTATTCATTCTCCGTATTTTTGTTTGCGAATGTGTTCGTTAGGTGCTGTCAATATAGTATTTTTAGCTCATAATTTCACTTAATTTTCTTTCTTCCATTCGCGCAAAACCCTTAAAATGAATTTAGGATTTCCTATTAAATATCTCTCCATATTCCCTGAAGGGTTTACAAATACCCTCACAAGCCATTCTAGTCCAAGCTTTCTTAAAAACATTGGTCCTCTCTTTTTTTCACCTGAAAAGACCTTTATTCCTTCACCAACTGCCAAGATCACTCTGCTGTCAATTTTGTCTTTGAATTGTTGAATCCATTTCTCCTGAAGGGGAAAACTTAAGCCAATTATCAGTATATCCGGATGGGTAGAATTGATTGCTTCGATGACTTTGTTGTTCTTAAAGTCATAACCTTCTGCCGTACCGGCTACCTTCAGCAGGGGATGAAGTTGTTTGATCTTCTCAAGTGTTTGGCTATGATGCCCGAAGAAAAATATGCTCCAGTTATTCTTAATGCATTCATCAATAAGCAAAGGATAGAAATCAGAGCCTGTCAATCTGTTCTTGAGTCCTGACTCTGCGAACAATTTTTTAGAAGCAAGTAGTACGCCTATTCCGTCAGGATGTACATAGTCCATGGAATTCAGAAGGTCTGCAAGTGATTTGTCACTATAGCCGGAATTCAATGTATGGGCATTTGCATAACCTATTGTGATCTTGAGTTTGTCATTTATCGCTTCTCGGATCAGTTCAAGAAAATCAGAGTCAGAGAGCTTATTGATCTTGATTCCGAATATTTCAATAGTGTCTGTGGTCATGGCAGGCAATTCTTCAACTTAACAGAGATTGATAGAGTTTCTCAATTTTTGAAACCACAGATTTTTCGGTGTATTGTCTAATAACTTTCTTATGAAGCTCATTAGCCATAGAAGATGAGAATCTACGGTTGTTCATGAACTCTTCTATTGCTTTGGCAACAGATCTCTCATCTCTTTTCGGAAACAATAATCCGTTGACGCCGTTCTCAATAACTTCTGATATGCCATCTGTGTCTGCTCCGGCAAAAGGCCTGCTGTGAAGACCGCTCTGAAGCATAAAACTTGGCAGGGGATCTCTGACTGATGTAAGAATACACATATCGGCTGCTTCAAAGAAGTTCTTTAGATTCTTCCTGGTTGGAAAGAACTCAACATTGAGCTTATGCGAAGATGCATAATTCTTCAGAGTCATCTCCTCCTCGCCATCTCCGATGAGAATTAGTCTGACGTCCCTTCCCTTTAGGAGATTCACTGCTCTTAACAATGTCATCTGATCTTTTTCTTTATTGAATCTGCCAACAGAGAGTACGGTAAACATCTCTTTTCTTTTTGAGGGCTCGTCAAAGTTGTTGGCGGAATAATGGATCTCACCGGAATCAACGAAGTTCGGAATTAGTTCTATCTTCATTTCGCTTACCCGGAACTTCTTCAGAAGCATCTGTTTCACTGTATTGCTTACTGCTATGATCTTGTCAGATTTGTAATCAACAAAGTATCTCTTATCTACAATGCTTAATGCTGTTGACACTGTCTTATGTTGTCTGCCGGAAACTGAGTTTGCCATGAGCTCATAATATCTGTGGTGACTGTGTATGATGTTGATATTCAGTTTCTTTATGATTTCACTCAACCTGCTGACAGAACTTACAAAGGAATATTTTTCAGACAATCTTGGAATCAATGTGAAATCATTTCCGGCTCTTTCGAGTGAGTCTCCTCTATTGGTCAGCAGATGTACAAAGTGTCCTCTGCTCTTAAGATATTTCATTAGCAAAGAGACATAGTAAGACCTTCCGTCAACATAATTAAAATCGGGAGTCATATGAAGAATCCGGAGTTTCAATCAGTCAATTTTGAAATTCTGTTGTTGCTGCAAATATAAATGTTGCTTGTTTTCCCATTAGATGTGACTTTCATTCTGATTGGCTTTCGAAAACTGTTAAGACTATCCAGAGTAATTACCACTCCGTCTTTACTCAATGTGTGCTCCCTGCTTCCGGTGATCTGAAAATACTGAGTCTCGCCGGTGGCAATAATGCTGTATTCGTTTTCTCCGGAGCTTTCAACTCGTAAAGATGAGTTCAATGACGCATCATCAAGTGCTGACACATGAACTGCATCTTTGATATCAACATTTACCAGATTCAGACCAAAGCGAAAATAGTTGTACGGACCTGTAACATATTCAGCCATATGAGCTTGTCTGAACCTTCCGGGAAATCCGATAAAGAAGGAGTTCTCAATTTTTTCTTCCGGCAGTTTCAACAATTCCTTCACAACTTTCCCGGTACTGTTGCTTGCGTACAGCCAGTCTTTTATTGTTTGGTTTCCAATGATTATCCATAATACAATAATTACTGACATGATCACACCGGAAAAATTAAACTTCATTCCTGACTGAACTAATATCAATATTACTGTCAGCGTAGTGAGAATGAATGGAATCAGAATAAGTTGCGGCCTGAAGTAACCTGCTATGAAGTTTGGAATTATTGATGCAAGAAACATTGCTGCTGTCATCAAAAGAAGTTTAAGACTTTTGCGTGATTTCAAAACTGCAAAAATTGAAACTGCTAAGATCACAGATAATGTCAGATATGAAAATGTTAAGAGGTCAAATCCAGCAAAGTTGCGCTGAAGAGTGAGATAGTCAGAAGGGATTATCAGTGAAATGACAGCCTGAATAACTACAGTCAGTCTTCCAGGCAAAGAAGGGTCACTGTAGGTATCTGTAACACCTGTGACAGTTGCCGGGGTGAGAATTATTCGAAACAACAGGTATGTAATTACCAGAGCTAAATGAACTGCAAGAATCTTAATTCGACTCTTCCTGTGACCGGTTTCTGAGATTTCCAATATCAGAAAACAGACTGCCGGAGTAATGATGGCAGTCTCTTTTGTAAGTAGTCCCAGTAAGAGAAAAACTGCTGAAAGAACTAAATTCCTTCTCGAACTTTCTTCAACATACTTGATTGAAAAGAACAGACTCACAATCATGAATATCCCGGTCATGAGATCTACTTTCCCGATTGTCCAGCAAAGGCTGTTCAGAATGTTAGGAAATGTCAGCACCATCAATGACATAACAAGCGAGGGCAATAAATGCTTTGTCAGTTTCAACAGAACATGAGCGGCTGCAAGTGTAAGCAGAAAAAGCAGAATGAGATTCTCTGCTCTGTAAAGTATGAAGTTGTCATTTGGTAATCCCAATGCTTCGGACAAGTTCGAGGAAAATTGAATTGACATGAACCATAACGGTCTGAAATGCTGCTTGCTGTAATAAGGAACATCTCCGGAAAATTTCTCCGCAAGTGTTGATGTATTTGCAGAGATCAAGTTCAGATAGTCATCTGACAGCAAATCAATTTCAAAATATCCCGTGAAGTAGAGATAAACGGTGAAAAGCAAGAACAGGCTTGTCAGCAGAATATTCAATCGAAATGTAACACTCTTCTTCAAAGGCGGTTCATGAGTTTATAAGATATTGCGAAAGTTCATTCTCAAGCTCTTTCTTTTCCTGTTTGCTGAGATTCAATCTGTAACGCAGCCGGGAATTTTTGAGCTTGCCAAAGCTGCTTTCCGGCAAAAGGGTCGAAAGGAACGCAGCGATCCTTGCAGGACTGTCAAGCGGCGGCTTTGATCTCCTTGCTTCATCCTTGTTGCCGTAGAAAAATTCTATCCTGAATCTGAGTTCTTTCAGGTAATCAGTGTCATGGTCTGACTCCTTAAGATTGAGATAATTCCTCTTCAGAATATCATAGATTTGTTTGTAATCTGCGACTGCCGTCATAGAGTCCTTTCTGATGCGTGTAAATGCCAGGTAATCCGGCAATATGCGGAACTTAAGTTTATCCTTCAATCTTAACCAAAGCTCAAAATCTTCAAAGCATTTCATGTTTACATCATAACCGCCGCCGAATAGAATCTTATCCTTTCTGAAAGTCACTGCGGAGTGGTTTACCGGGTTGTGAACATTCAGCATCTGTTTGATCATACTATCCTCTTCCGGAGGACGTACCGTGAACTTTACTTTCCCGTTGCCGCTGAAATAGACCGAGCTTCCGGCTATGACATCAACATCATTATTGCTGTTAAGATATTCAGCCTGAAGCATGAGTCTGTTACTTACGGCAATGTCATCTGAATCTATTCTGGCAATCCAGTTCCCGCTTGCAAGGCGCAACCCTTCGTTGAGCGTGTCGGCAAGTCCTGTGTGTGATTTCCTGATGAAATTGATTCTGCTGTCACTGAACCTGCTCAATACTCTTTCGGGATTGTCCGTTGAACCGTCATCCATGATCAGAAATTCAAAATCTACGAAAGTCTGAGCAAGCACAGACCTTACTGATGCTTCAAGATACTTGGAACAGTTGTAAACCGGCATTAGCACGGTCAATCCGCCGGGCACTCTATTCATTGTAAACCCTCAAATGTTCAATTGCAAAAGTCTCCGGATCGAATACCTTGCGTGACTTGTTTCTAAATGACTCTGACATTTTCAGTGAGTCTTCCCTGTTATTGGCAGCATACAGGATTCCCTCGGCAAGTTCTTCGTGATCATCGATTTCGAAAACCATCCCGTCTTTATTTTCCTTAAAGACATATTCCAATGCATCGAACCGTGAAGTTATGATCAGGCATCCCGCCACACCTGCTTCTGCAATTGCCATTGGAAAGCCTTCGTGCTTTGTCCTTCCTGACATGACAAAGACATCAGCAGTTTTAAGGAATGCAAAGATATCATTGACTACACCGCAAAAATCAACCTTGGCATTTAAGTCAGAATTGAGCTTCGAAAGCTCATCCGTCATCGAACCGATACCTGCCATGCTGAATCTGATATCAGTGCACTTTGAATTTACAATGCCCGCTGCTCTGATGAATACATCCGGACCTTTCTCATGCTCAAATCTGGATGCGAATACTATATGCAACTTTTCCTTTTGGAATTTTCGCTCTGAAGGAATGCCCTTGTGCTCAATGCCTTGCCGAATAAGAAATATTCTTCCTGCAGGGACATGCTGAACATCTCTTAGATGCTTGAAACCCGGTTCGCTCACACAAATGAACTTATGCGCTTTGAAATGTCCTAGCTTTCCTGAATCCGGAATGATGCCGTGTACAGTCTGAACTGTTCTTATCCCTGTGAGTCTTGACACATACCAGGCAATGTTTGCCGCATAATGACTATGGGAATGGATGACATCTATTCCTGAATCTCCGGAGATTTTCATAAGTCTCTTTACCGCCGAGCCAAATCCTGTTATGCTTCTTTCAGCGTGGTAGAAGTCATGAAGTTGAATTGCATCAATTGAACTTGCTTTGAACTTCATATCAGAATTTATTTTTCCGCACAACAGAAATTGCTTCGCCTTTCTCCTGTCTATTGATTTCATCAGCTGCAGAATATGGGAAGATACTCCGTCTGAGTCACTTATGCTGTCGGCTATGTGCAGAATGTTCATTTGTACAATGCTTTGTATTGTTCATACACTTTATCCCAGGATAGCTCATCATAAATTTTTCTTGCTGCAGATGAAACAGAGCGAAGCAACTCTCTGTCATCGTTAAGCTTCTTGATAAGATCGGATATCTGTTCCGGTTCAGTGACTTCATAGATGAATCCGTTGACGCCATTCTTAATATATCTTATCATGCCTGTCTTGTTTGAGGCAATCACAACAAGGCCGGAAGCCATGGCCTCCACTGCTGACAAAGAGAATGGTTCGTACAGGCTTGAAGAAATAAAGATGTGCTTGCCGGATAAGAAGTCAGTGAGTTCATCTTTTCTCATACTGTCCATGTATGTTATCACGCCTTCTTCACCATTTCTACCTGAATTGACGGCGTAAAGTCTTACAGGAAGTGTTTCACTCAAAAAGAGTTTGTGCAGTTCAGCAAATCCTTTTTCCGGGCGTGAGATATTTCCCGAAAACACGACACTCAGTTGAGGAGTTGAAACATCCAATTCATTTGAATTATGAAATTCCTTGTCTATTCCGTTTGGAAGAATTATGCATTTTGATCTGTCAATGCTATAGATTTCTTCTGCAATTTCCATTGACTGTTCAGAAAGAAACACGATCTTGTCAGAGTATTTGAAAAATGCAGATTCAGTTTTCTTGTCACGCTTCCTGTAACTTTCGGTCACAGTCTTATATCTTTCATTCTCGTAAGCGGCAATGCCATGCACTGTATAGATCACTTTTGCTCCAAACAGAAATTTATATATAAATCCGACGGCAGCAAACCGCTCGAAATTGATTATGTGAATGATGTCCGGTCTCATTGAGATCAACCTGAACAGAGCAGTTAGAATGCCGGCCCGGATGACTCTTTCTTTTCCTTTCACCGAAAACACCTCAATTCCGAAAAGTTTCTTCCATACTCCGTATTTTCTTCCGTCAAAGAAATATGTGATGAATTCGGATTCGTTGTCTCGGGAGTGTTCAGAAAATATTCTGCAGGCAACTTTCTCCGGACCTGTCAGCGGTTCTATTTCATTATATCTCCCCAAATAAACTGTTTTCAATCAGATCCCTTTACGCTTATAGAATTCTATTTTCACATCATGAAGCACATCATATGTCTTGTGAAGTTCGTATTCTGAAAACTCCGGGTCGAGAGACATCTCATGGTAAACAGGTGCAGCATTGCTGAAAAGATACTCACCTCCTTTGATTGACCTCTTCCACATTATTAACCAAGTAGGATTAAGTGAATACACATATCCGGGCAGTGACCGCTCAAACCAAATTCCGGAGCGGTAACCGTTTTTTGCAATATGAGAGTTGGTCAGTCCAACCATGTCTACAAACTTAACTTCTCCCATGAAATATGGCATTATACCGCATGCACCGCTTGCCGCAAGATCTCCGGCAGGAATGATGCCATTCATGGATGGCGCAATTGCCTTAAGATTATTCCAAAGGACTATCTCCCTGTCTATGACAGAGTAATCATTTAGTTTCAAACTCGCCGCCGTAACAACGCAAAGTATTACTGCTGCTAAGCTCACTGTGAGTGAGTACTTCTCAAATTTATCGGAAAGATACTTCAGAAGTCCGGCTGTAATCAGTGCAAGCAACGGAATTGCGGGCACTGCAAATCTGTACTGAACCATCCAGTCACCGCCTGAGAAGATTACGAAAACAAGCTGGCAAAACAGGAGGATGATGAAGAACATCATTGTTTTGTTTTGCCGGGCTTTCAGCATAACAAAAACGGAAAAGAGAACTGCCGGAATGAACTGCGGGTTCGATTTCAGGAAGAAGATGAAATACAAGAGCCCATTTTTGTATGACCTTACCTCGTAGTTGCCAACAAAGTTATGACCGATCTTCGCGTAATAAGTGTTAGGAAGCAAGTCACCAAAGTAAAAATATCTGAAAATAAGAAACAGAATCAGCAAGGTTGAAAAAATCAGTGCGGGTAATTTCATCTCACCCTTAAGACCAGTGGCAAAATATTGAAATGCGAGTATTGCAATTGATGTGAGAATTCCTTCGGGTCTCGTTATGGCTATCAGGAACAGTAAGAAGGATAGCAGAATCATGTACGATCTGCTGAACTGTGTCAGAGCAATATAAGTAGCGGACAGCATAAGGAATATGTAAAGCATTATCTCGAATCCTGAAATTGCCCAAAGCATGTATGGCAATGAGAATAGCGTGATAGCCGGAGCAACTATTGAAAATTTTCCCGGAACAATGATTGTAGATAACCTGTAGATGATCAGAGCGTTTATCACTGACAACACGAGTGATGAATATTTTGCAGCCGCTTCAAGCGGAAGGCTCAGCGCTCCGCACAATGAGAGATAGATGAACCACAGGAAACTCGAAAAGCCCTCAACATATTCACCTTTGTTGAATGCAATACCATTTCCTGATATGAAATTGTCAACATATCTGAAATAGATGTACAGATCATCAATAACCCACGCGAAAAAATGCATTGCAAGAAATAAGTATACGGCAACAAGAACAGGTAGAAGCAGATTTAAGAAAATTGTCCGCCTGATTGTCATTTCGACCCTGTGATCAGTTTTACGATTCGTGCAAGTCCTAACTTGTTCTTCATGATGCTCTTGACATGAAAATGCTTTCCGTAAGCAGATGTCAGGTCGATCGGTTTTCTGGACAAAAGAACAACAAGAAATTTTCTCAACTCAATGTCTTCAAATTCCTCAGCAATGTTGAACTCATATTTTTCAAAATCAGAAATGTCCCATACGCTTCTGTGTCGTTCAAATTGGTTATCATTAATTTCGCCTTGCTCCCAGTTAGAGCCGATGGGAATGTTGATGAGCACATTCTTTCCTTTATCCAGAGAAAGTTCAATGAGCTCTCTGCCTTCACTTTTTTCGAAGTGTTCAATGACATCACCGCAGTTTATCAGATCATATTCCCTGTCAAGCTTTTTCATGAATGAGAGCGCCTCTTCAGGATATATGTTATCATAGAAATAATTGTGATACTCCTTTATATATCCCGGGAAAGCTTCAACGCCGTCTATCCGGCGGTTCCATTCTCCGGTGTAATTTCTGTCACCCCAGATTTCCAGAAACTCCCTGAACAATATGCCCCATCTTCCAAAGCCGACGCCAATATCAAGAATGGATTTAGGATCCAGCCGCTTGACAAGATCAATGTTATATGAAATATTCTGCCAGTTTGATGTACCCACTATTTTTCTGTTCTCTTGAAAAAACTGGTTAGGAAAAAACTGTCCGCCCCAAGCACAAAATATTCCGTGGCAACAGTTGCAATTACAGCGCCCACAATCCCCAATGCGGGTATGAGCATAATGTTGATCAGTATGTTCAGTGTCAAACCTGACAATGTAACATAAAGATTCTCTTTGTATAATCCGAGTCCGTTAAGAGCGACGCCGTAGAGATTGTTCAGCCCCATGCCGAGAGTCGCAACAGAAAGAATTTTCAGCATTGAAGATGATTCGGTATACTTTGCTCCGTAGAGCTGTTCAACAACAAAATCCGAAGCCAACATGATAACTCCAATAATGCAAATGCAGATAATGAAGATTATATAAGTGTATTTTGCGAGATAGAGTTTTACGGCAGATTTCCTTCTGCTCAGATATGAGATCTTTGTTAATGCAGGTGTAAGGAGGAATGTGTATGATAATGAAGCAGCTTTGAAAATTCCGTATGCTATGCTGTAGATAGCGCTCTCTGCAAATCCCAGGATGCCCGATATGAGCAAGATGTCAATCTTGTCATAAAGGAAGTTGAAAGCTACCGCAGCGCCAAGAGGTATAACAGAGTACAGATACCTGAATCCTGAAAGTCCGGTCATCCACTTCCATTTGCCGTCGCACTTATTTCGAATTCTGAAAAGCAGAATCAGCGCTTGAACCATAGCTGTTGCAAGAAGTATGATCAAATAAGGAACAGGGGACTCGTATCCGGAAAGATAAAAATATATTAAAGGCACTAATGCAGGTATCCGTGAAAACAGAACTGATTCAAATTGTGAGCGATAGTCTTCGAGTCCGGCCAGGACCTTGTTAAACAGATTTGATACGGAGAACAAATATACCGGAGCGCATATAAGAACCATTAGTGTTAACGGGATATGATAAGCAGTTATTCCAATCAAGACAGAAAGCAGAAAAAAAATCGGTAGCAGAATCATGCTCAATGATATTGCAGACGGGAGTATTTTCCCCACTGGTTTTCCGGAGGATATTTCTTTTTGAAGGTGGATGGGAATTCCAAGATCAAAGATTATTGCAGCACCGTTTGCAACTGCAAATGCGGTGATAAGCTCACCGTAAATTTCAACGGGAAATCTTCTTGCGATCAGAATGAAGAAAATGAAAAAGAATAGCCTCTCTGCCAGAGAGTAGTATAGGATATATTTGCTTTCGGAAATGAACCGGAAAGATCCGGCTATGCTGCCGCGGTTTTTCATAATGTTCTTACCCTGAACCTGCGATCAGGATAAACTGCAACTTGTTGTTTGTTGTATGAGGAGAATTCAGAGTGTTCTGATAATTCTTGCAGGTACACCTGCTACTACAGTGCCGGGCGGAACATCTTTGGTAACTACTGCTCCTGCTCCTACTATTGCGTTTTCACCAATTGTTATTCCGCACATAACAGTTGCCGAAGATCCGATGGAGGCTCCCTTCTTTACAAAGGTCTCGACAACTTTCCAGTCAGCTTCGGTCTGCATTTCTCCTGTTGCGCTGACAGCTCTTGGGATCTTGTCGTTAATGAAAGTAACGTTGTGCCCGATGAACACATCATCTTCTATATGAACACCTTCGCAAATGAAAGTATGAGAGGATATTTTGCAATTTTTCCCAACGGTTGCATTCTTCTGAATCTCCACGAAGGTTCCAATCTTTGAATTATCATCTATGGAGCATCCGTACAGATTCACAAAGTCATAGATCTTTACATCCTTGCCAAGCTTTACATTGTTGATGCTTTGTTTCGGGTTTGAATTCACTTTGCACCTCTTCCAAACATCATCACGGGAAAGGTTTTGAAGATAAGCTGAAGATCAAGCCAAGGTGTCATATTGTTAATATAGTATATGTCAAGGATGACAGAGTCTTTGAAAGAGACAGAACTCCTTCCTGATACCTGCCATACGCCCGTGCAGCCGGGCATAACAATGTGCCTGCGTTTGTGCCACTCGTCAAATGATTCATACTCGTAAGGCAGGCAGGGTCTGGGACCTACAAGACTCATGTCGCCTTTAAGGACATTATACAGCTGAGGCAATTCATCAAGTGAAGTTTTCCTCAGGAACTTTCCAATTGGAGTTATTAATGATTCATCAACAACCTTGTTTGAGCCGATCACATATTTTTCATTGCTTCTTATAAAGCTCTTCATGTGCTCTTCTCTCTGGGCTTCATTCTGACTGTTCTTATACATGGATCTGAACTTATAAAAAGTAAAAGGCTTTCCGTCCTTTCCAATCCGTGTCTGTCGGAAAAACACTTCTCCCGGAGAAGAGAGCTTGACAAGGATCATGATTACAAAAAATAACGGAGACAATAATATCAATCCGATGGCTGATGCGATATAATCAAAAGTTCTCTTGTAATAATAGTTGAGATTGTAGTTCACCTTCGGTGAAAGATCAACCACAGGAATACCTGAATAGGAATCAGTTACTATTTTTTCAGGAACGATGTTGAACAATTCGGAAGTCAGCTTGACAGTCTTTTCAATATGGTTAGCTCTGTCAATGAGCGACATGAGTTTATCATAAGAAATGTTATCCAAAGCTATCAGGATCTCATCAATTTTATATTCTTTGACTTTCTCTTCCAGATCATCCAGGGTTCCCAAACATTCGAGTTCTTTGAAGACCTTTTCGCCTATTGGAACATCATCATCAACAAAACCAAGAATTCTGATGCCATAGAAATTCTCAAATATGAATTTTTCCGCAAGCAGTCTTCCGGGTTTGCCCGCACCTACTATGAGCACATTGCTGTTGTTCAGAATCTTTGTGAAATTCATGTAGAATGGCCGGAGAAATGCGATTCTCATCACGGCAATTCCTGTCATCGCAATCAGGAAGAAGCAAAGTACGAATACTCTTGAAGAGAGAAGAAGGTTGAACTTTATTACAAAAGAAAATATGATCAGTATGAGAATTCCGTATAGGAATGACTTGATGATTGCAGTGAGCTGCGTTGCCCTTGTCAGGAAAACATTGATCCTGTAAAGATAGTTGTTCTGAAAAAGAAAAATGAAAATCACAGAAAACACGAAGAAAGTTACTGTGGTCAGAATGATATTTTCTTCCACGAGTATCTTCTTGTTGAGTATTACGGCAGTCACATATTCTGCCACCCGAAATGACAGAAAGACTATCATAAAATCAAAAAAAGCAAATACGTATTTATATTTTGGATACTTCATTATTCTATATAGACAGGTTACCTCTTGCCTTTTGGAGAATAGTGCTTATAATTATTTGAAAAAATGTTTAATTTTTTCGCAAACATACCCCAACTGCTCTTCGGTTATGCCGGGATATAATGGCAATGAAACGCAATTGTTGGCCAGTTCTTCTGTTTGCGGAAAGTCTCCTGCTTTATGTCCTAAAGATGAAAAACACTCCTGCAAGTGCAATGGAACCGGATAATGAAGTCCTGTAGAGATCCCGTTTTCTCCGAGAAACTGAATTAGTTGTTCGCGCTTCGGGCACTTGATTACATATAGATGATATACGTGTTTTGCATAAGGCATCTCACTTGGCGTGATGAGTCCTTCAATTCCGGACAATTGGCTGTCATAAAACTTTGCCGCCTTTCTTCTCAGCTCAGTCCATTCCTTAAGGTGACGGAGCTTGATTCCCAGCACTGCTCCCTGAATGCCGTCCATCCTATAGTTGTGACCAAATTCATTATGATAATACTTCTTTTCTGAGCCGTGATCACGCAGGAGTCTGAATTTTGAATCAAGTTCGTCGCTGTTTGTGGTAAGCGCTCCGGCTTCTCCTATTGCTCCAAGATTCTTCCCGGGATAGAAACTGAATGAAGCCGCTAATGAAAGTGATCCGGCAATCTTTCCCTTATATTCTGCAAAATGTGCCTGTGCGGCATCTTCAAGTACTAAAATGTTTTTGCTGTTGCAAAGTGATTTGATTGAGTCCATATCTGCGGTTTGTCCGAAGAGATGGACCGGAACTACGGCCTTAGTTTTGGAAGTAATTTTTCTCTCCACATCTGCCGGGTCTATGTTGTAGCTGTCGGATTCGCAATCTGCAAATACCGGCGTTGCTCCACAGAGTGTAACTCCCCAGGCGGTTGCGATAAATGTGTTGGCGGGAATTATCACTTCATCACCGGGACCGATGCCGTTTGCCCAAAGTGCTAGATGGTTGGCATCCGTGCCGGAACTCACTCCCGTGCAATGTTTTACACCTATAGCCGAGGCAAAATCGTTCTCGAAGTTTCTGACTCCCGGCCCGAGAATGAATGAGGAGTTGTCTATTATGTTGTCAATAGAATCAAGTATTTCTCTTTTCAGTTGTGAGTGCAAGAGTCTGAGATCATTGAAAGGAACCTGCATATTATTTATCTGTCATTTTATTGTTAAACAATTCCTGTAATGAGTAAACAGCAAAGTAAGGTAAAGTGCCTGCATATCTTCCCGCCATTTTACCCGGTTGCTGGAGAAGTCTGAAAAACCATTCGAGTCCCGCCTTCTGCATTATCAGCGGAGCCCGCTGAATATCTCCCGTAAGAAAACGGAATGCAGCTCCGACACCGACCATTACACCTTTGTGAAGCTTCGCGTGATTTCTCATCATCCAAACTTCCTGCTTGCCGCCGCCAAGACTAACCCAGATGAAATCTGCGGATGCATTTTTTAGTATTGAAATGATCTTGTTGTCAGTGTCGTCAGTCCAATTGTCAAACGGCGGACTGAATGTACCGGCTATTCTTATTTTGTATTTAGAGTTTATGTCTCTATGCAACTTCATCAGTGTCTCTTCTGTATCTCCCAGAAAGAAATGAGTTAAGCTGCTTCCGGAAGTGGTTTGAAATACCGCATGCATGAAGTCCGGTCCGGCTACTCTGCCCATGCCGGCAATTCCCTTAGCTTTTGCAAGAAGCGAAATTGGCCTTCCATCAGGAAGTGATATATCAGAATTGTTGATAGCAAGCTTGAGTTCTTCAGAACGCCTGTACGAGTTTACAATATTGCCGGAGTCCGTTACGCAAATGTACGACGGCTTCCCGGATGCGATCAGTTCAAGAGTCTTATCAATGGCCGTTGCCATGTTGCAGACACTTACTTTCACTCCTTTTATGAAAATACTTTTCATGCCTTCAGAAAGAAATTCATTCTAATGTGCATTCATCGTTTCTTCAAATGTGCGGATAAGATTGTTGACATTTATCTCCTTTGTGAAGAGTTCTTCATACTTTCTTCTTGCCGCAATTCCAAGCCGGTTCCTTTCTTCTGTATTCCCAATCAGCTGCAAAGCCGACTCTGCTATCTCTTCAGGATTGTTCGGATCCGCCAATATGCCATCAACTCCGCTTGTGATCATCTCCGGTATTGCTCCAATTCCCTTACTTGATATTATTGGAGTTCCAAAGGCCATTGCATCAATCAATACAAGTGGACATCCTTCATAAGGATAATTTGTAGGGAAAATAAGAATGTCTGTTGAAGCATAAAATTCATTCAGCTCATTTCCGGTAACCGGTCCGAGAAATTTGAGCCTGCCTTCCAAACCATTTTCACTGATGATTTTCTCGATCTGCGGCTTCAGCACATTCCTGTCTGCACCCCAGTCTCCGGCAACAGCAAATTTAATACTATCATTGTTTCGGCATATTACAGCAACGGCTTTCAAATAATTTAGGATTCCTTTGCTTTCAAACAGATTGCCGATGTAATTAATATTCAAATCTGCAACTCTTGATTTGGAAATGTTTTCCGGGACTGTTACATCCTTACCGTTAAGAAAAGATACAACACGCCCGGCGTATCTGTTGAATGTTGATTCGAGTTCTTGTGTGTAAACTATTGCTGTGTCAACTTTTGAAATTGCAAACTCAATGAACTTACGTATCAGCAAATTGGAATGTGCATGAAATTCATCACGAAAATAACTTCCCTCATGAAGATGAATTACGATCTTTGCATCGGAAAAATAATGAGCTGTCAGAATGAATAAGCCGTCACGTAGAAACGGAAGAAAGTTGGAAGCAACAGGGATGTAAACCAGATCAGGCTTAAATTCCTTCAGCTTTTTCTTGAGATTGATTATTCCCTTTAAGGCAAGCTCAATATTCTTTGTATCAAGTTTAGAAAGATTCTCTAATCCCCGGTGATCTGAAATGTCAATATGACAGACAATGTATTTTTCTGTAATATGAGAATCAAGCAGTCCCGCGAAATAAACATTTGATCCGTGAAAGGGCGGCGGCAGACTGCCTATCATTAAGACTTTCTTCTTCAAAGGCATTAGTTACTTATTCTGGCTGACTGATACGAAGTTACTAATTCCCTCTGCCATTGAAAATTCAAACAACCTTCCTGCTGACATGTTCTATCGCCTGCTGAAATCCATCTAACATTTTTTCAACAGAGCATTCACTTTCAATTGTATCCAAAGCATTTTTTCTCATGCTCTCAAGATATTCAGGATCATCACAAAGCACGCTCATCTTACGGGCTATGTCTTCCGCGTCACCGTCTTTGGCCAGAAAGCCGTTGATGCCATCCTTCAGATATCCAATGCCTTCGCCGTGATAGTAACCGTCCTTTGCTTGTGAGATTACCGGCGTTCCGAAACAAAAGGCGTGCACAACAGACAGTCCAAGCCGGCCGGGCATCACAAGCGCATCACTTGCATACAGCCATTTTCCGGTTTGCTCATCGTTCAGTATTTCTCCTTTGAACTCAATCCCGGAAATCGTACCCGCAAGTGTTTGAAGTGATTCTCTCTCCGGCCCGTCTCCTATTATTGTAAGTCTTGCATCCGATGATCTACTGTTCAAAATGCCAAATGAATTGATCAGCAGGTCTATCTGTTTATCAGCAAGAAGTCTTCCAACATATATGAAATGATTCTTCCCGGTTATTCCAAGATCTTTCCGGATAATGTCTCTGCCTTTCAGATCAAATGTCTTTCTAAGTGAAGTGAGTTCAACTGTGTCAAGAGTGTTAGGTGCTACGAAGTAGTGGTCTTTCCTTGCGGAAAATCTTTCAACTTCTTCTCTTCCTTTCTGCCAATAGAAAATAACGGCATCTGCCTTCTGGCACATCAGCAAGCGGATCTTGTCAGCGAAGCTCTTCTTCGGATCAAAACCGCGCACCGGATCATATCCAAAACTCCATAGTATCAGTTTAAAGCCTAAAACCTTTCTCAAAAGAAATAACCGGTAAAGATTAAGATTGCCAATATTGAAAACTGAAATGATGACTTGCGGCTTTTTCACGGACATCAGACTTTTCAAATCGGAAATGAAGATCTTTGATGATCCTGCAGGATAGTGGTTTCTGACCTCAAAAAAGTTGACCGGCAATTGTGAGGTATCATTTTTAAGTGATTCATCTTTTGAAGGGTTTCCGAAAACTATTGACAGATTATTGAAATGCTCTGAGAATCTTCTGAACACTCCTGTCCTGTAATGAGGAAGTATCCGCTGGATTATCATGACTCGGACATTGCTCATAAATTTGTAACTCCGTAAGAATTTATCCAGAGTTCAAGATTGAGGATACGCCACAGCGGGAAGTTTGGATTGCCCTTGAATCGTTCCGTGATTCCGTCCATGCTTTTTTTCTTATATATGTTTCTTCTTCTGATACGGTCTGAGCTTAATGTTTCTTTGATAAGTCCCGCAAGCGCAGGCTCCTTTGCCCAGTCTTCGAATGGAGTCGCAAATCCGATCTTTCTGTTGTTGTTCGCTACACTTTCCGGAAGAAGATCCCTGAATGTTTCGCGAATTATTTTCTTTGTGATCCCGTCAGAAAATTTGTTCTTTGAAGGAATTGAGAATGCAAGTTCCATCAATCTGTAATCAACGAAAGGCGAACGCATTTCTATTGAATTCTGCATTGATGAATGATCCTCGTAATGAAGTATCTGATTGAATCCCTGATATGCAATATTGTACTTCATGAAATCATCAAGCGCAGATGAAGTTATTCTGTTCCCGGCCGGATTTTCAAAGGAACCGTAGTTTTGTCTTACGAAGTCATTGCTCAGCAAGCCGAAGATCTTTTCGGAATATTGTGATCTCAAACGTGATGCGTATCTTCTTGGAAGAAATGCCTTAAGCAATTGTCCCGAGATGAAAGAAGTTGAAAGACCCATTACGTTGGATGATTTCTTCAGTTGATCAAAAAACTTTCCGGGGTCGGACTTGAGCAATCCAAGCAGATAATATCCGATTATGTATCTGCCGTAACCGCACCATGCTTCGTCCGAGCCTTGTCCGTTCAAAACAACTTTGACTCCTTGCCTGCTGATTTCTTTCATCAAAACACAGTGCGCAAAACTTGTTGAACTGAAAACCGGTTCGCCCATTCCGTAAACAAAGTCAGGCAAGTATTGTGCAAGATTGTCAGAGGATGGAGTAATGAAGTTTCCGGAAATATTGGGGCACAGTGAAAGGATATCCCTTATCTGCTCTGACTCATCATACCTGAATCCGGGAAAGACCGCCGAGTATGAGCTTACTGACTCGTTGCTGATCACGCCTTTTTCAATGAGCATGTTGGAGACAGAAGCTATAATGCCTGAATCAATTCCGCCGCTAAGAAGAATTGATACCGGCACATCACTCCTGAATCTCAAACTCACTGAATCAAATACAAGCTCGCGCAGGTCTTCCTCAAGATTGCTTCTGCCATATTTTGTTTCCGGGAAATTCCAATATCTCGAAGCAGAAAATGAATTCTGTGTGATTGATAGATTATGTGCCGGCTTTAGTTCGCTGATCTGCTGAAAGAATGTTCTTCCGTCGTTTGTCCTGTAGCCGTAAGCAAGGTAGTCAAATACTTTGCCATGATCTGCATTGCTGCCGATGCCCAGTTTTAGAATTGCCTTGATCTCACTTGAAAATATGAACCTGTGATTATCTCTGTAATAGTAAAATGGCTTTACACCAAACCTGTCTCTGGAGGCAAACAATTTCCTCTTCTTAAGATCATAGATCACAAAGGCCCACATGCCGTTGAACATTTTAACACATTCATCTCCATACTCTTCATAAGCATGAATTACGACTTCAGTATCGCATTTGCTTTTGAATATGTGCCCTTTGCTGATGAGCTCCGGCATGAGTTCCTTGTAGTTATATATCTCTCCGTTGAATACGATTACAACTGAGCCGTCTTCATTGGTCATTGGCTGATTGCCATGTTCGGATAGGTCAATTATGCTTAGCCGTCTGAACCCGAGAGATATCGGATAGTCAATGAATACTCCTTCGCCGTCCGGTCCGCGATGAGAAATTGCTTCATTCATTATCCTCATGTTTGCGAAGTGATATTCATCCGGCTTTCCGGAATCAAATCCGCCGAAATGTAATATGCCGTTAATCCCGCACAATTTTCTCTCTCTTAAATTTGCTGATGGTTTCAGTCAGCACTTCAATTGTCCTGCTTGAATTAGCTTCGTATGTAAAATTGGCTTTCACTATTTCTTTCCCTTTTGACGACATCAGTTTCATCTGCTCAACATCATTTGCAAGGTTCAGAATATTGTTTGACAGGTCTTCTGACGACAAAGGTTCCGCAAGCACCGAAGGATAGCCGAGATGCTTGAGTTCTTCTCCGCCGCCGTTGCCCTTACAGGTGATGACAGGCAGACCTCTTGCAAGAGCTTCTGCGAAGACAATCCCGAATGCTTCCGGAAAACTCGGAAGTATAAATATATCGGCCGCATCGAGCGAAGTTTTGATCTCATCCTGTGTCTTAGGTCCTTCAAAGAAAATCCTGTCTGCCAAACCAAGTTCCTGGACAAGTGAAACATAACGGTTCCGCAAAAGTCCGTCTCCCAATACATTCAGACTGAAACTCAGTTTGTCCTTTATGAGATATAACGCCTTGATCAGCACATCAATATTCTTTCTCTCTTCATGCATATGGCTGACGCATATCAATCTTAGAAGGTCTTCACTAAAGGACTTGTTCTCTGCAGCAACGTCAAAATTCTGACCGAGATGGACAAGTTCAATGTTTTTCAGCGAAGGTAGCTCGCTCTTCAGATCATTGAGATTTGCTTTGCTGTGAACTATGATGTTGTTTGCCTGAAGCAATGGTTTCAGGAACTGCTCATAGTCATCTGGAAAAAGACGCTTGAGTGTTGGCAGATCTTCATGATGATCTAAGACAAAAGGCAATCCAAGTTCTTCTGAGATTCCTGCGGCAATTCCAGCCCAAGGACGTAGCCAGTGGCAATAAACAATATCAGGTGCAAATGAAGAGATTCGGTCCTTCAGTTTTTGCCTGAACAGTGTGTTTATGAAATTTTCATCAATTGATTCAAACCTTGGTCGTGGCAGTGAGATGTAATTCATATACTCTACTGTCAGCCTTCCTCTTACATAACCTTCAGTATTCTTGTTCTGCCTGAACCAACTGAACAGACCGCTGACACCGGAAAAAATTGCTTCACGCGGAGGAACGAATCTCAAAGGAACAATTACTTTCACATCACATTTTTCTGACAATGATTCCGCATGCCGCAAGATGAACTCGCCGGTAAGCGGCTTGTAATTTGTAGGAAAGCATTCTGATATCTGGACTACTCTGACCAATAATGCCTAGCTCTCTTTAATTGCTGCAAAGAAGTATCCTGTTGAAGAGAATTTTTCATTCTTTCCGGGAGCCGAGTTCATCTTGAGTTTCCTTCTGAAGAAAGGTGCATATAGCTTATACATGATCAGTTCCGGAAGAGAGAACAAAGTCTTTATGACAAAATTATCCCTGAGTTTAGTAATGCCAATCTTTGTGAAAGCATAGAAGAAAAGTTTCATGAAGAAATAATAGATAATCAAGAATCCTGACGACAATGTTCCACCCATCGAGTGAGTTGAAATAATTCTGAACTTATTATCTCTAAGAAGTTGTGTAAGTCCGTAATAAGTATATCGTCTGTAATCATGGGGTTCTTCATGCAATACATAAGTGAACGGGACAGATATTAACAATACGCCTCCGGTTTTGATCACTTTGCTTATGTTGTTCATGACTTGTCTGTCATTCAATGTATGCTCCAAAACTTCTGTGCAGAGTATGAAGTCGAATGTTTCTTTTTCAAAATGCTTATCTATGTCTTCTGCAAAACACAGAACTTCGACATGGCTGTCTTTGTGAAGCGAGAATGGAACATCACATCCAACAGACTCTGAACATAAAGATGAATAAATATCGTAGTAAGGTTTATTGCCGCAGCCCAGATCAAGTAATTTTCCCTTAATGTACTTTGAGTAGTGCTGAAGCGTATCAAGAAGCAATGAGTTCTTGAAATAGCTTTCGGCGTATGGAAATCTCAGCTTGTACTTTACCCCGGAATATTTGATGTCTTTTCTGTCCAGTGTGATTGGTGATTAAAGTTGCTCAAGTATTTTCGGAACGAGCGCTTCAAGCGTATAATCACGAAGAACTCTTTGGCGCGCTCTCATGGCAATTTCCAATCTCTCCTTCTCATGTGAAAGATAGTATTCTGCAAGTTTTCTCAGTTCACTTTTCGATTTGAATGAAACGATCTCTTCTTTTTCAAACAGAACATCCAGATCACTCTTGTATTCTGCAATGACAAAAATTCCCGATGCCATTCCATCGAATACTCTTGTTGATACACCATTGACAACACCGGAGTTTACTGTGACAGGATATATCTTTGAACAGTTGCAGGCAGTATTGACCTCATTGGCATTAAGTCTGCGGTTTAAGAAATTTCTCTTTAACTCCGGAAAATATTCCAGAACTTCCAGCCAAAGATTATCACCGAAGAGTTTGAATTCAAGATCTGACAAAACACTTAAGACTTCTGCTCTCTTGATCCCCCATGAATTAAGATAATAACCTGTGCCGATGAATATGATGTCAGAGGAATAGGATCTCAAATCGCTCTCAGAGGGAGTAAACGGGAAGAATACTGCGGGGTCAGTTCCAATAGGAGAAAATATTATCTTGCCTGCATCAAGCATTTTAAGTCCGGGAATCCATCCTGTATCAGGAACAATGATCGCATCACTTGCAAGTACTGTCAGCAGGAAAGTTTTCTTTCCGGGCAGAAGATATCCCGGGTCATCGCCAAGAAAAGTGACTACCTTAGTGCCCGATCTTTTGAAGTGAGAAATTGTTTCCGGAGTTATCAGGCAATCATTATAGATGAAGATAAGGGAAGGCCTTTCACGGTCATAGACCTTAGTAAGATTGATATTGACCACGGAGATGTACTTCGCACGAAGAGAGTTATCTATTCTTCTGGGAAATCTGTGGAAATAATTGTTGGCTTTCTTCCAATACTCAGGATATAGTTTGTGAATATTGAAATAATTTACGGAATGACCGCACTTCTCAAGCGCCATCGAAAAATATCTTTCGAATGGTCCAAGTTCCTGTTCACCCAGAACCCACGTTGTCTCATGCTGCATTACTGTATTCTATGTTGTCTTCAGTATCTTCCTTTGCAATGTTTATCAGAATGTTTCCAAATGCGAAAAGCATAGCACCACTTGCATTATAGTAGAACATATCAATGCTGAAGATGCTCATGAAAACCAACATAAGCATTACACACAGCAAGCATGTGAACAAAATATAGTTGCTTCTGAAGAATGGTTTTATGTTATCGTAATACTGCTTTATAAAGAATCCCAGCATGATGATGCCTGCACCGCCGAAAATCGTTACAAGGTTTGGTATTCCAAGATCATTGGTGACAAGTCTTCTGGTAATTCCGGAGAAACCGGCGCCGAAAATTGGATACTCAAGCCAAACACTGATCATTCTTAGGAGAATGTATTCTCGCCCGAGAAAAGATGAATCTGTCTTATCCGCAAGGTCATTGATTGAGTTTATCCTTAAGAGGAAAATGTCGAAGATCTTATTGAATGTGGAAGAAGTAAAGAATAATATGAATCCAACCAAAGCAAATGAACCAAGCATGAATGCGAGCTTTGAAGTCACAAATTCGGTCCTTCCTCTTTTTGCAAGAAGCATTGCCGACAAAATGATCAGAAAAAATACAAACCCTATTATCCATATTCTGCTTAGTGTGATCATGATCGAAAGAATATAGGCTCCGATCAGTATCATTCCGTAATTTCTCTTGTCAGTAAAATAATAATAGGTTCCGAAGAAGAGATTGAAAGGCAAAAGATATCCAATCCTTGACCAAATATATCCGGTCTTGATTCCTCCAAACTCAACTGCAAACGGATCTTCACCATAGAACTGGCTGTACTTTTCTAAGAGTCGGATTGGAACTCTCTTCTGCAAAACGTACTCGTAGATCTGTACGACAAGAAAAATGAATACGAGTGAAGTGATTGCCTTTTCAAAAAAATTCAGTTCCTTCATTCCTGTTATTGTGACAACCAGATAGGGAAGAAACAGAAAATTTCCCAAAGGTCTGATAACACTTATCATATCCTTGGCAGAGAAAGAAGAAATGAGAAACGGGATTATCAGCGCAACAACGCAGAGTGCGATCAGAAAAATGAATGATGCCCTGTAGTTCAGTACTTGAAGCCTGTCTCGCCTTAAAAAAATCGTAATCAGCAAAGCAATCCAGAAAAGATCCATGAAATAGACTGTGCCAATCCCTCCGAAATCTCCGATCTCCAGGTTCGGATTTACATAGATGAATTCACCAAAATTTGTAATGACCATAAGACTGGTGACTATTCCTGATCTGTAATCATAAAGAAGAAGAACAAGAATTGCTATGGTCAATAGATATAAGGCGAACATCCGAGTGATTTAGATTTTATGCTTCTTGGCCAGCGCTTTGTAATCATCAAGAGTTATGTCAAGCACAATATTGTCCCAATATCTGCCGTTTCTGAATAATGACTCCCTGATCCTGCCGGAGATCTTAAATCCTGCTTTCTGTGAAGCAGCCAGGCTTGCTTCGTTATACTCGCCGATCCTCGCGTGAATGCAATGAATGTTAAGATTCTCAAATAGATATTTGAAAATCATATGAAATGACTTAACGGAGAAACCCTTTCCCCTATAATCGGAGAAAATGTCTAAACCCAATTCTGTACATCTGTTGATCTCGTCAAGTCCCTGAAGCTTCCATACACCAATGGCATTCTCCGGTTCTTTGTGAAATATCACAAACACTGTATTGTTCCTGTCTGTTGATATCTTTTCGAACCACTTGTTCTGCATGGTTTCCGTAATGATACTTGGATCTCTGAGCATCAGAAGGATTGGTTCCTGATTATGCTCGTCTCTTATCAGGTTCAGGTCACTTCGTTCGACTGATCTGAAACCGATGTCTTTAAATCTTATCAAATGCTATTGAAGAATTTTGAAATGAAAATATTGAATTATAGTTCAGCAAAAAAGTTAAAAGACAGATCAGGCGCAGGTCAGCTTTCACTGCTGTCCAAAACATTTTTGAAATTACGAAATTATTGCCAAAACAGTTCAAGAGTGAACGCTTTTGCGAAAGTCGTAAGAACAACCCGCCTCATCCTAATGCCGTTAAGAAATTGTGAGCTTTGGCGTAAGCGTGAATTTCCTGTTTGACGAACACGACAGCGCTCTTCTGTCGTGTGAGGAGTTGAAATTCACGTAGCCAAAGCGAGCAATTTTAGGCAATTAGGATGCAGCGGGCGACTTTTCTTTGCCAAGCTTTCTTTTGGTCGTTCAAAAGAAAGCGGAATAACTTCTTGCAGCACATTTCGTCAAACTTTTCACCTAAAGAATTTCAAACGTTTTGGACAGATACGGTCAGCTTTTTACTCTTGCATAAGTTTCTCTTATTCCATCAAAGAGATTGGCCGGAGAAATGAAATCATAGACTTTTGACTTGCCCGTATCGTCAGAGGCATTCAATAAAAAAATGCCTGCAGTAATTGTGACTAGTGCTACGGAGGGTAGAACCATCGCGGAGCCGGCCAGTCCGAATGCGTTGATCAGAACAAAGGAAAGAACAACAGAAGAGAACATAGATATCAATGAAAGGCTCAGCAGCCTGCCAAACTGATTCAGTGCAAGAAGCATTAATCCAATGAAAATTACAAGAGGCCATAATGTTATAGTTAAGGAGAACCATTTAAGCAAAGGAATTGCCTCTGCAAATTCAGTTCCGAACATAATCAGAATGATCTGTTCCGAGAATGAGAAAGTGATTATTCCGAGAATAATACCTGCTGTGAGAAACGCATAGAAGATTACACTTGCCCTTCCTCTGTTGTTATCGGATGACTGCTTTATGTTTTTGAGCAACACCGGCATCATTGCATAGCTCATTCCCTGAATTACTGTCAGAAGAATTATATATATTTTGTAAGATGAGTTGTAAAGTCCTACAGCATGCTCAGTGAGCAGCATTCCGGTGATAAGGATTATGAAAGAAGATGTTATTCCTTCTGCTTTTGACGACAGGCCAAGTTTGTAAGCTTCTTTCAAGGTCTGAAAATTTCTCTTCAGATTCAGATCAAGCTGCAACTTGTGATTTCTGCTGTAGGGAATGAATAAGATCAATCCGGTGATCAATGCCTGTATAACGGCAATTATAATTAATGTAGTAACAGAAGGATCAGCAGCAAACATTGTAAATACCAGAGCAGCATAAATAACCTGCCCCGATAATTCTGCCAGTGAATTATAATAAAGCCTGTTTGATGCAAGATAGAAGTACTTGATTGCAATTATCTGAGGAATGAATATAGTTGAGAACAGGAGAATGCTCATGAATTTATCGCTCTCAAGAAAGATCAGTCCGGACAAGAGAATTATTACGTAAGAAGCAATTGCAGTAAGGATCTGAAGTGAGATAATCCTGCTTATTACATCCTCGCTTCTTTCCTTCTCGCAAAGGCGGTTCGTGCCGTAGTTCAGATATCCGAAGTCAATGAAGAAACCATAATATGAAACAATTACAAACAGGTATGAGAATGCTCCGTAGCCTTCGGGTCCAAGGTTTCTTGTGATGAACGGAAGCGTTAGTAGGCCAATCAGGCGTGATACTGAATCAACGCCGATCTTGGATATGAAATTAATTATTATTCTCAAGTCTTATCAGATGTTCTTTCTTCTCCATGATACTGCCTCAGCAAGACTTTCCGGATCCCCGATGTCATTCCACATTCCATCGCATATCAAGTGATGAGAACCGGAACTTTCAAACAGCTCCTTGTCGCCTTTGATCTTAACTGTATTCCTTACTACGAATGGTGCAATGACACCATATTCAAAAGCAGTCGAAGGCTTGTATTCGAAAATTTTCCGGCGGGGATCGTAGTTACCCATCTGAAGCAGCTTAGCTCTGCTTATGTTTTTGCTGATGGAAAAGACAAAATCAGCATTAAGTTTGATGAATTTCCTGATGAGCGGATCGATCTTTATGTCACTGATATTGTCTGAAGGGACAAGGACTCCGTGCGCGGTTGTTCGTGTTTCTTTCTTTATGAACTCCCATCCGGAATACATGTCCCTGACATGTTTGTCGTTCTGAATCAGTGTTGTATAGCCGGCCTTTCTGAGGGCCTTGTCATTTTCTTTGTTGGTAAGAATCAGGATGCTGCTGATGAGTTTTGACCGCTGAAGTTGTTCAAGCCCGAACATGAATACCGGTTTGTCATATACCGGTACCAGGGGCTTTGAGATATATTCTGAGATCTTGCCGAGACGGGTTCCTCTGCCTCCGCAAAAAAGTACTCCTAAAAATTCTTCCATAATACTTCAGTCCCTTTTGAACTGAACTTAACATCAAGTGCGATGAAATTTGGATACAACTCATATTTGATCTTCTCCTTCGCAGCCGGCTCATTTACAAAAGCCAGCAAGAAGCCGCCTCCGCCGGCACCGAGTATTTTACCGCCTGTAACCCCTTTGCTTCTCAATGTCTGATAAAGCTGATCTATGAAAGGATTGGTTGTATGATTGTTTGTTGCCTTCTTCAATTGCCAGCTTTCATGAAGCAGTTTTCCTATGTTTGTAAAATCAGGTTTCTTTGCTTCGAGTGAATCCAGAAACTCATGAGAGAGTTCTTTCAGACTCCTGAAATATTTCAGCATCTTTTCTTCGAGGAGATTATTTCCAAGCCTGGATTGAATAACCTTTATCTCACGTGCCATGTTTGTGAATACAAGGAACATTCTGTCTTCAAGATGTTTCAGGTTATCCTTTGAAATGTTCACCTTTCTCACCTTCACACCTTTCTTGTCGAAAGTTATGCTGTTAAAACCGCCGAATGAAGTTGCATACTGATCCTGTCTCCCACCTATTGTTCCGGCGTCAGACTCAAGCTTGTAAGTCAGCTCTGCATGCATGGCAGGTGTTCCCGTTCTCTTATCCCGAAGAGCGCTGCAGCCTTTGATAAGCGCGCTCATCATTGCAGATGATGCTCCAAGTCCGCTGCCCGTTGTCATTACATCAGAAGTAAGTATCACTTCAACTCCCTTGAACAATCCGAAATGCTCAAGCGCTGTTCTTGCGTAATTGTGCTTGATCCTGCTTGTTATGGACTCTGTTTCTATTTCCGCATGATGCACGCGGACATTTGAATCAAACATGTCCTTTATGGATACATAATTGTAAAGGTTGACCGTTGTTGATACAACATGACCCTGCTCTCCGTTCATGTAATATGATTCGAGATCCGTGCCTCCGCCGGCAAAACTTACGCGAAGAGGGGAGCGGAGATATATGTGCCTGTTGTTATACAGCATCAGATCTTTCCTTCCAATAAATGCTCAACATATCTTCTTGCGCCTTCATCAACAGTTACTTCAGGTTCAAATCCCAGCATTGTCCTGATCTTCTTTATTGATGCGCACCTTCTTCTTACAAGATGAGGATCCGATTCTACATGCCTGACAATCGCCTTCTTGCCAAGTTGCTTCTCAATGATTGACAGCACTTGTTTCAAGCTCGTTTCTTTTCCTGTGCCCACATTGAAATGCTCGTTCTTCACATTGTCATTGAACAGTGCAAGCACGTTTGCTCTTGCTGCATCGGAAGAATGTACAAGATCTAGAGTCTGTTCGCCGTCGCCATACATGATAATTTCCTGATCGTTGTGTATCGCATGTATCCATTTCTGAAAGACCTGAGTGTAAAAAGCTCCGAGTCCCTGACGCTCACTGTATATGTTGAAGTATCTGAATCCCACATAAGGCACATTATGCGAGTATGCCCATGATTGCATCAAAGCCTCCTTTGCGATCTTCGTTGCACCGTATAGAGTCCTGTTGTCAAAGGGATGATCTTCCGTAACCGGGACTTCCCGCGGATCTCCGTAAACAGAAGCAGAAGAACCGTAAGTGAGTTTTTTTACACCAAGCTCGTAACAGGCCTGAATGATGTTGAACGTTCCCTGAATGTTTGTTTCTATGGACTTATGCGGAAACTTGTTCGAATCCATTATCATCAATGATGCCTGATGAGAAACATATTCCGGACGATGCTTCTCAAATGCATATCTGACCATTTCAATACTTCCTATATCAATTGTCTCAAGCTCAATGTTTCCGGATTGAACATGATGCTCAATGTTTCTGAACTTGCCGTTGTAAAAGTTATCCGCCACTACAACTCTATGCCCCAGCTCTATGCATTGATCGGCTATGAATGAACCAATATTTCCCGCACCTCCTGTGATCAGTATTGTTGACATCTTCTGTCCTTAACTTTGTATATCATTTTTGTGTGCGAGCCGCTTGCTGTAAATATGTCTCAGCGCGTCAGAAACATAATCCAGATCTTTCTTGGAGTATTTCGTGCACAACGGGATCGAAAGAATTCTGTTCATCAGCCATTCGGCATTTTCAAGCCTTACATCAGGATACCTTTGCTCGTAAAAATGATTCTTGTGCACTGGATAAAAATGCAGGTTAGTTCCGATGTTCAGTTTCCTGAGCTCTGACATCAATGTATCTCGGTCAATTTCATCATCAAGAATTTTAACAACATAAACATGGTTTCCCCATTTGCCGCGCGGAGTTTCATGAACAGGAAGTTCAAGCCAGTCCAAGTCTTCTAAGATTTGATTATAATATTTGACAAGCTTGTTCCTCTTTTCAAGCAGCTCACTCTTCCTTGCCATTTGTGCAATACCAAGTGCCGCCTGAAGATCGGTAAGGTTGAACTTATATCCGGGAACAATGCACTGAACATGAGGACTAGAATTTTCTGCAGAATATCTTTTCCATGAGTCTTTCGGCAAACCGTGATATGACCAGATTCTGCAATGCTCTGCAAGTTCATCGTCATCAGTTGTTATGATGCCGCCGTCGCCGGTTGTGAGATTCTTTGTTGCATAAAAACTAAAACATGACATCTTGCCATATTGTCCGATCATCTTGTCATCATAGGAAGAAAAGACTGCATGAGCAGCATCATAGATCACGGGTACGCCATACTCTTCCGAGAATCCGTCAATTTTTTCTATGTTGGCAGGAAGGCCGGAATGATGAACAGGGATGATTGCCTTGATCTTGGAGCCGTACATAGACAACAGCTGCTCAACATCATCAGTGCAGATGTTAAGAGTGTCCTTTTCCACATCACAAAAAATAGGAGTGGCGCCCAGCTGTTCAACAATGTTTGCAGTTGATTGCCAGGTAATGGTTGGAACTATTACATAATCTCCTTCACCGATACCGAGAACCTTTGCGGCAATGAAAAGCGATGTCGTGCATGAACTTGTTGCAACGGCATGCTTTACTCCGTGATATTCCGCGAACAAATTCTCAAACTCTCTGACTTTCGGACCTACGCTGATCCAGCCCGAATCAAGGCATTCTGAAACCTGAGCCCTTTCAGCATCTGTAATGTCCGGAATTGCCAGAGACAGAAATTCTTTTCTCGCCTTCAAATAGTATTGTCCTTAATGTAAGTAGTTTGTTTTCGAATCCTTTTCTGAAAGTATCGGAGCCGTGACCGGCCATGGAATTCCAAGCTTGGGATCATCCCATTTTACACCTTTTTCATTCGCCGGATCATAATACTCTGACATCTTGTAGTGAAAAATGCAAGAGTCACTCAAAACCAAATGTCCGTTCCCAAATCCCGGAGGGACAAGCACCTGATGCCGGTTTTCATCGCTAAGATCAAATGATACCCATTTCAAATACTGAGGCGAACGGCTTCTCATATCAACAACGACAAAATATATCCTGCCATACATGCATTGTATCAGTTTCCAGGTCTTGTCATCATAGTGAATTCCTCTGAGCACATTCTTTCCGGAAGTTGATATGTCATCACGAAGGAATTTTATCGCAATGCCATTATTCTTGTAATCTTCAATATTGTATGTCTCAACGTAAGTTCCTCTGTGATCTTCAAACCTTGACGGCCTGATAAGCATCACTTCATCAAGTATCGTCTTCTCAACTGTAATGGGCATCTTTGCTCACTTATATCAATAACCCTTCTTCTTAACTGAATCACAATCGGCTTTAACCATGATCGTAACAAGTTCTTCGAAGGTTGTCTTCGGCTTCCATTTCAGTTTCTTTCTTGCCTTGGTCGGATCACCAATCAGAAGGTCAACTTCTGTTGGCCGGAAATATGACTTGTCTATCTCAACCAGCACATTGCCGGTCTTCTTATCCTTGCCGACTTCATTTGCACCCTTGCCTTTCCATACGACTGTTATTCCGATCTCCTTAAAAGCAAGCTCAATGAATTCTCTTACTGAATGTGTCTCTCCGGTGGCAAGCACAAAATCTTCGGCAATGTCGTGCTGAAGAATTCTCCACATCCCTTCGCAATACTCGGGAGCATAACCCCAGTCTCTCTTTGCATCAAGATTACCCATGTGAAGCGACTGTTGAAGTCCGTGTTTGATCCTTGCTACGGCGCGTGTAATTTTACGCGTTACAAAAGTCTCACCTCTTCTTGGCGATTCATGATTGAAAAGAATTCCGTTGCTTGCAAAGATATCGTATGCCTCCCTGTAATTCACAACTATCCAGTATCCGTATATCTTTGCTACTCCATAAGGGCTTCTTGGATAGAACGGGGTAGTCTCTGTTTGCGGCACTTCCTGCACTTTGCCGTAAAGTTCGCTGGTTGAAGCCTGATAAAATTTAACTTTTCTGAGTCCGGTCTCTCGTATCGCATCAAGGAATCTCAAAGTTCCGAGTGCATCAACCTGCGCAGTATAGTCAGGCACCTCAAATGAAACTTTCACATGACTCTGAGCCGCCAGATTATATATTTCATCCGGTTCAATTTTCTCAAGCAATCTGTTCAGACTGCTTGTATCAACAAGATCTCCGAAATGAAGGAAGAGTTTCTTGTCAATGACCTTCTTATCAGCGTAGAGATGGTCTATTCTTTTTGTGTTGAATGAACTGCTTCTTCTGATTATTCCGTGAACTTCATAACCCTTATCGAGAAGTATCTCAGTAAGATAACTTCCGTCTTGCCCTGTGATCCCTGATATTAGAGCTTTTTTCATTTTAGATTTTGATTTTGAAATTCTGATGTTACTTATTCAAAAAATCCGCTATCGTCTTTACCGTGAATCTTATCTGTTCTTCAGTGAGTTCAGGATAGATCGGAACGGCAATCGAATCATCTGCACACCATTCCGAAACAGGGAAGTCTCCCTTCTTATATCCGAGATAGGCAAAACACTCCTGCAGATGGAACGGTACCGGATAGTAGATCTCTGTTCCGATTTCATTGTCTGTCAAATGCTTTCTGACATCATCCCTGCCTTTGAGTCTTATCACATACTGATTGTAAATGTGATCATGGCTCAATCCTTTATCTGCATACACTGCTTTTGGAAGCAGCACCCTGTTCTTGCTGTCATATTCAATTCGTCCGGTCTCTTCGGCCAGTCCTTCTTCAATGAAGAATTTTGTGTAAAGAGAAGCATTATTCCTTCTGCCGGCTGTCCATGAATCAAGATGCGGAAGTTTAACATTCAGTACTGCGGCCTGAATTGCATCTATGCGGAAATTGCCGCCGATTATTTTATGATAATACTTTGGCTTTCCGCCATGCACACGCAAGATCCTGAGCTTTGCGGCAAGCTCATCATCGTTTGTTGTAACAAGTCCGCCGTCTCCGAAACATCCTAGATTCTTGCTCGGATAAAACGAGAAGCAACCGATATGTCCGATGTTGCCAAGCTTCCTGCCGTCCTTGTATTGAGTGCCGATTGCCTGCGCGGCATCTTCAATGACTTTCAGATTGAATTCATTTGCAATGTTCATCAGCTCATCCATCTCGGCGCTCTGTCCGTAAAGATGAACGGGAACGATTGCCTTTGTATTCTTGGTGATAAGTTTTCTGACTGATGCAGGGTCAATATTAAAAGTAACCGGGTCAACTTCAGCAAACACCGGTTTGGCATTCAATCTGCTTACTACACCTGCAGTTGCAAAGAATGAATATGTTGGAAGTATTACTTCATCACCCGGCTTGATGTCTATTGCCATGAGGGCAATTAACAATGCATCTGTTCCTGATGATACACCTATTGAATGTTTACACTGAAGATATTCATTCAGATTTTTCTCAAGGAGTTCAACTTCGGGTCCTAAGATCAGACTCTGTGATTCAGCCATTCTGATCAGAGCAGCATCAATGTCATTCTTGATTGATTTATACTGAGCTTTAAGATCGAGCAAAGGTACTTTCATTTTCGTTGTTTAATGTTCTGATAAATTCGTTTAACCGGCGTCAATTAATCTTCTGCCAATGCTTCTGTAATAGAAGCCAAGTTCTTTCATGTGATCCAGGTCATAAAGATTTCTTCCGTCAAAGATGACTTTTGATTTCATCAATGAGCTGATCCTTTCAAAGTCAGGTGATCTGTAAAGTGTCCATTCAGTTGCAATCACAAGAGCATCAGCATCCTTCAATGCTTCATAATGATCTTCCACAAAACCGATCTTATCTCCAAGCAACTTCTTAACATTCTCCATTGCTTCCGGATCGTGCGCAACAATAGTTGCACCCTCTGAAAGAAGATCCCTGATGATGTAAAGTGATGGAGCTTCCCTTATGTCATCTGTATCGGGTTTGAATGCAAGTCCCCAAATGGCGATCTTTTTACCTTTTAGATCTCCTTCAAAATGATCTCTGATCTTTCCGACAATGATCGTCTTTTGCCTGTCATTTACTCTCATTACTGAATCAAGTATCTCAAAGTCATATCCGATCTGTGATGCAGATTTGTGAAGCGCGCTTACATCTTTCGGAAAGCAGCTTCCGCCGTATCCGATTCCCGGAAACAGAAATCTCTTCCCGATCCTTGAATCGCTTCCCATCCCGATTCTCACAAGGTCAACATCTGCTCCGATCTTTTCACAAATGTTTGCTATCTCATTCATGAAAGTGATCCGCGTCGCAAGATATGAATTTGAAGCATACTTGGTAAGCTCTGAAGATCTTTCATCCATGAATATTATTGGATTGCCCTGCCTGACGTATGGAGCAAAAAGATCTTCGAGAGTCTTTCTTGCTCTCTCTGATTTAGTTCCGATAACAATCCTGTCCGGCTTCATGAAATCATCTACTGCAAGTCCTTCACGGAGAAATTCCGGATTTGACACGACATCAAACTCAACATCTGTATTTTTTGAAATCGCTTCTCTCACCCTGTCTGCAGTGCCAACAGGTACTGTGCTCTTGTTGATTATGATCTTGTATCCTTTAATGATCTTACCCAGATCATCTGCAACCTTAAGAATGTATGACAGGTCGGCTGAACCGTCTTCGCCCGGAGGTGTCGGAAGCGCCAGGAAAATCACATCGGCTATTTCAGCTGCTTCTTTAAGATCAGTTGTGAACCTTAGTCTGCCGGCTTTTACATTTCTGTCAAAAATAGTATCAAGATCCGGCTCATAGATCGGCATGATGTTGTTTCGAAGTTTTTCAACCTTTTCCTTGTCAATATCCACACATATCACATCATTTCCGGTATCAGCAAGGCATGTTCCTGTAACCAGCCCTACATATCCCGTCCCAACAATTGCTAGTTTCATTTATTTAAGCTCCCTTTATTAATTAATTTCCTTTACAATTCCGTCTTCAAGTTTGTAGCTTTTGCCTGACTTGCTGCAATGAGCTTGACCGTTCTGATCAAATTCGAGTCTCGTGCCTGCCTCGCTTACCCATCCGATCACTCTTCCGGGATTTCCCACTATCAGCGCAAAGTCGGGAACGTCTTTCACAACAACAGAGCCTGCTCCTATGAGGCAATGCCTGCCTACTGTTATGCCGCAGACTATTGTTGCATTTGCACCGATTGATGCTCCTTCCTTAATGAGTGTATTGATGTAGAACTCTGCACCTCTCTGAGGATACTTGCATTTCGGCACTAAAATATTCGTGAACACCATTGAAGGTCCGCAGAAGACATAATCTTCAAGTGTTACACCTTCATATATAGAAACATTGTTTTGTATCTTGCAATAATTTCCAATGACCACATTGTTCGCAACATTTACATTCTGTCCCAATGTGCATTTGTCACCTATCTTTGCTCCGGACTGTATGTGAGAAAAATGCCAAACTGAGGAACCGTTTCCTATCTGAACATTATCATCAACAACAGCAGTAGGATGAACTTTATAATCAGCCATAGATTTGTTTGTTTAGTCGTTCGTTAATTCTTTCTGTGCCCTTTCAAGTGTCTCAAGCACTTCAATTGCATTTACTCCGTCTGTTCTGGGAGTCTTCCCTTGTTCAATGCATTCTATGAAGTGCTTCTGTTCAAGCTCAAGCGGGGATGTATTTTCAAATTCAAGTGATTCAAATTCCGAGTCAATCTTTACAGGTGTGCCGTTGACAAGCTCAAATCCTTTTCTGTAAAATTTCAGTTTGTCAGTTTTTACTGTATCTTCAAATACGATCATTGACTTGTCACCGATCACCACCAAACGTTGTTCCTTGAACGGATGCAGCCAGCTTACAAAAATGTGAGCGTGTATATTGTCTTTGAAATTCAGATATGTAAGTGTTGTATCCTGTATTCCTTCCTGAACAAAAATTGCGCCGGTTGCCTTCACTTCTTCCGGAATGCTTCCCGCAAAAAATTGTATAACAGAAATGTCATGGGGTGCAAAACTCCAGAGAATATTCTCCTCGGTTCTGATGGTTCCAAGATTGAGTCGGTTGCTGTAAATGTATTGAAGTTTGCCAAGCTCACCCTTTTCAAGATATTCCTTGATCTTTAGAATGGCAGGATGATATAGAAGAAGGTGTCCAACCATAAGAACAAGTCCTTTTTCCAAAGCAATATTGTTCAATACCTTTGCATCGGAAGAACGCAGAGTTATCGGTTTCTCGACGAGCACATGTTTCCCTGCTTCAAGAAGTTTCTTTGTGATATCAAAGTGAGTCTCGGCTGTAGTAGATACTATCACAGCTTTGATTGAGCTGTCATTGATCACATCATCAATCTCAGTTGTGAACACACATCCCGGAGCAACTTCATTTACCTTTTCCTTGCTTCCCGGATTGCTGTCACAGCAAAGTTTCAGACGATCACCAAATAATCCATGCGCAGTCCTGACATGATTGAGACCCCATTTGCCGCATCCGATAACGGCAATATTAAGTTCACTCATCAGGCTTTGTAGAGCTTCTTGCCCTTAAATTTCCTGAAGGCATTTCTTGTGTCAACTATGATCTTTGCATTCTCATAAATGTGCTTGTAGTCATAATAGGAATGATCCGTGGAAAGCAGCACCAGGTCATACTTAGCAATATTGCCTGCATTAAGCTTCACTGATTTCTTATTGAATTCATACTTTCTAAGCTTCGGAATTGTAGTAACATAGTCGTCACTGTAATCCACAGTTGCTCCCTCATCCTGAAGAAGTTCAATCAGCTTAAGCGAAGGGGATTCCCTCAGATCATCAATGTCCTTTTTATATGAAAGGCCAAGCAGCAATATCTTTGAACCGTTGATGCACTTCTTGTTTTCATTCAGGGCATGATAAACTCTGCTCACAACATATTCCGGCATGGAAGTATTAACTTCTCCCGCCAGTTCAATGAACTTTGTAGCAACTTCATATTCGCGCGCCTTCCATGTGAGATAAAACGGATCGATCGGGATGCAGTGTCCGCCTAATCCCGGGCCGGGATAGAATGCAGTAAATCCAAACGGCTTGGTAGAAGCAGCTTCAATTACTTCCCATACGTCAATACCCATCTTGTCAAACACAACCTTAAGCTCATTGACCATTGCAATGTTTATTGACCTGTATATGTTCTCAAGCAACTTTGCCGATTCTGCTGCCTTTGTTGAAGATACGGGAACAACTTTCACAATGACCTTTTCATAGATCATCTTTCCGATCTCAAGGCATTCTTTGGTCACTCCGCCGATAACTTTTGGAATGGTTGCCGTAGAATATTTTTCGTTGTTCGGGTCTTCTCTTTCCGGTGAAAAGCAAAGGTAGAAATCCTTTCCAACTTTGAGTCCCTTTTCCTCGAAGATCTTCAGGAGTATTTCATCTGTTGTCCCGGGATAAGTCGTACTTTCAAGCGAGATGAAATGTCCTTTGCGGAGATGCTTGGCAATTGTATGAGCCGTATTCTCAACATAACTCATATCCGGTTCCCTGTTGGCATTCAGAGGTGTAGGTACGCAAATTATAATTGCATCCGCATCTTTCAGTCTGGAAAAATCAGTTGTTGCAACGAGGCATTTGCTGTTAACTGCATCTTTGATCCTTTCAGAAGAAATGTGTTTTATATATGAAGTCTTGTCTTTGTTAATCCGGGTGATCTTAGATTCGTCAAGATCAAATCCGATAACCTTAATTCCCTTTGCGGCAAATTCCAGAGCTAACGGCAATCCTACATATCCCATGCCGATGACGCCTACTGAAAAATCATTTGCGGCAACTTTATTTTTTAAGCTCAATCGTATCCTTTCAGTATTTTGTTTGGGTGAATTTTGTGTGCTTGAATGTTTTTGAATGTCAGAACTTTATGCTGCTTGAAGCTGTCTTCTCATCCGGCTTGGTGTAGTAATAATAGTAATTGTAGTAATAGCCGTATGAGCTTTTGAAACTGAAATTATTGAATACAACTCCCAGAAAATTATGCGGATTCATTGATGAAAGTTTTTCGCAGGTCCTGTAGAATGCCTCTGACGGCGTCTTCCCGGCTTTCAGAACAAGTATGGTTCCGTCTGTTATTCTGAATAATATCTCCGCATCAGTAACAGAAATAAAAGGAGGTGAGTCAATTATTATGAAATCATATTTTGATTTCATGAGTGTCAGGAAATCATTCATCTGTTTTGACCCAAGCAATTCAGAAGGGTTCGGAGGAATTGTTCCGCTCGTGATAACATACAGATTGTCAACTTTCGATTTCCGGGTTATTTCTTCGAGTGATGCGTTTGAAAACAAGTAATCGCTCAGGCCAGGATATCTGTCATACTCAAACACGCTGTGAACGCGGGGCTTTCTCAGATCGCAATCCAACAGCAAGACTTTCTTATTCATCTGTGCAAGACTTCCGGCAAGATTAATGGAAATTGTCGTCTTGCCTTCAGAAGGAACTGAACTTGTCAGCAAGATCGTCTTGATAGGTGTCTCTTCAAGTTTTGAATACTGAACTCTTGTCCTCAATGCCTTGAATGCCTCTGAAGGAGGCGACTTTGGCTTGGTTGCAACAATGAACTCATTCTTTGGAGTTGGGTTTGACTTCAACTCCTCAATAGCAGGTATCCATGAAAGTACGCTGAACCCTTTTGCCTCAATTTCATCCGGACTCTTAACCGAGTGGTCAAAGTAATTTCTTGCAAACGCGAAAGCGAGACTGAGTCCCAATCCCAAAAGTGTACCCATAAAAACAATCAGCATCCTGTTTGGCTTTGACGGCTTTGATGCCACAATGCCCGGGGCTATGACAAGTACATTTCCAAGTTTGATCCTCTCGTTGATCTTAGCTTCCTGATATTTTTCCTCGAGTATCAGATAAAGTTTCTCTGTTGCTTTTCTGTTCCGTTCAAGCTTTGCAAACTCAATGCTCTGCGTCGGAAGTCTGGAAAACTGTTCTTCATACTTTCCCAGCAGTCGAGAGAGCGTGTTCACCTTTGCCTTGTATGACTCCACACCAACGTTTGCTTCGAGAAGTCTTTGTGCTACAACTCTTCTGTCTTCTGGCGTACTTGAGAAGAGGCTGAGTTCCATTTGTTTTATCTTCTCATTGAATGTATTTCTTAGCGGTTCGATCTTCCGGTTGTATTCATCGAGAGTCTTCTGCCTTAAAGCGTCATCTTTAGGAATGCTTGCTTCAATATCTCTCTGAGATTCGAGTTCTGCGATCTTTGACTGAACTTCCTGCAGGTAGGATTCATCTATCTTTCCCTTCAGGAACTCAGTGAGGGTTGGGTCAATTCTTTCTATCTCTCTTGTCAGACTGCTTAGTTCCTCTTCCTTTGAGTTAAGTTCTATTCCCGCCGCATTCTTCTGCGCTTCAAGCTGGGAAATATTCTCGACCAGATTCTTAACCTGCGCATCAAGCAAGATCAAACCGCCGTTTCGCTGATAGGTCTCAAGTTCACCTTCAGCTCCGGCTAGATCACTGAATTTCTTTTCCTTCTCTTCCTTCAGATATTTTGTGAGTGTTGTAAGCTCTTCTCTCGAAAGCTCAAGGCTGAAGTTCTGGTAGATCTTCGCGTATAGATTGGCAATCAGCATGGCCTCAAACTTGGCAGGACTTTCCGCAACAATATCAACAACATCAAGTCCGCGCTTCTGGTCAATCTTAACAATGACGTTCAGTATGTCTGCAATAGCCGTCTCAGACAGCAAGGTTGTATTATTGGTTTCGCTATGGTCAAACACATAATAGAACTTGTCATATTCCTTTGTCAGATTGACTGTATCAAGCAGACTCCTGGCAACAGATTCCCTGATTCTATAACTCTTGAGTACTTCAATTTCATTTGAAATGTGCCTGTCCGTTATGAAGTCCTGAAACTCCGGTATGAGACTTGAACTGAGCACACTTCCCTGTGGCCGGTTGATCTTTATGGTTGCGGTGGATTTGTATATATCCTTTGCATTAAAAACATAGATCAGTGTAAGGATGATACAACCTAATGTAATAGCAATTATTGGAATAAGATTAGCTCTTAGAAGAATCAGATAGGATTTCAGACTATCCTTCTGATCTTTGAATGAGTGCTTGCCATTAGTTGAGATCGCTGTGCTGTGTCCGTTTAAGCTCGGTTTGTCCAAATGCTTGTTATGAAGTGAATTTGCCGCTTATGTCCGGCCTGAAGTTTAACCATATCAATCAGATGTAAATATTACCGTATAACAGTTGGAAATTTCCTCCGGTTATTCAGTTAGGTAATATACAAATTTATAATTAGAACGCGGTAAAATAACTTGTATATCAAACTTTTTCAACTTACAAAGCCTTCATAGTTGCTTTATTTAGAGATTTGACAATTACTTGAAATGTTGAGCTGTAAACAGTTTTCAAAGAATACATGCCGCATTCAAATTCCAAATGTATTGTAACCATATACATTAGAATCCAATCAAATGAGGTTTGTTTCGTTTAAATCGACTCATTGCTGTCCAAAACATTTTTGTATTTCGAAAATTCTTTAGAAATCAAACTGCAAAGCTGGAAAATATGCAGTTTGGAAAAACAACCCGCCCGCCTGGCCAGTATATAATTTGTCTCATAGAACAAACGGCGGACAGGCCTCAGCCAAATTGCCGTTAAGAAATTGCGAGGGACGGCGTAAGCCTGCCCGAAGAATACTGAACTCCAGCACTTTTCGCAGGCGGGCGAGAATTTCCTGTTTGACGAACCCAAACGTGCTAACGTTTGGGTGAGGAGTTGAAATTCTCGTAGCCGAACCGAGCAATTTTAGGCAATTAGGCTGCAGCGGGCGACTTTTCTTTGCCAAGCTTTCTTTTGGTCGTTCAAAAGAAAGCGGAATAACTTCTTGCTTCATACCTTCATAAACATTTCTCCTGAAGAAATTTAAAACGTTTTGGACAGATATGAAATCGACTCTACTGAAGATGGAGATTTTGAAAACAATCTTCAGATTATTGTAGCAGTTTCATTATAGCTTTGTGCAAGTTTCAAAATTATCGTTGATTCATCAATCAAATCTTAAGAATGGAGTTCGCAAAAAATTTTCTGGAAGTTTCACTTAGAGATGCTTAAAGTCAAACTACCATACCTTAACATAAATATCAGTTCAGACTTTAATTTATGTTCGAATTTCTTTATGTTTCTGCCAATTTGGAACAGTCAAATCATTTAATGAATCGGACGTACCGGTTTGTATCAATACTAGCTCTGTTAGCCCTGTTTTATGTAGTCCCAAACCATTTGTATTCTCAACAAGACGGATTGAGAGTTGGAAATGATAATTTCCTATCTCAACAAGGTGGATTTTACAATTACGGTGATAAAGACGGAGTAAATATTTATGTGAATATTTGGGGATATGTGAAGTTTCCCGGAAAGTATCTGATACCAAAGGGGTCAACTATCGTTGACCTTATTTCTTATGGAGGCGGCCCGCTAACAGATGCAAAGCTAGAGGATATCAGATTATTCAGGCCAAAAAATGACAGTCTTGGAATTTACAAGGACGAATTTAAGAAGATTGATTACAATGATCTGGTATGGGACGAAGATGCTAAGAATATCAAGAACAAAGTCAAAGCAGTATTGCTTCCCGGGGACGTGGTGGTACTAACAGGCGAGCCGAGGTACTTTGGAAGGGACAATGTGAATTTTGTATTGGCCATCTCATCAGTATTGATCTCTCTTGGGATACTTGCCGTATCAATCGCAAAATAGCTTTAGCAGAAGTGTCTGAAAGCGATCTGATCGTTCCAAGAAAGTGGTTTGTATTGCAGGCCAGGCCAAGAAATGAGGCGCTTGTTTACAGGCAGATTGCAAATAAGGGAATTGAAGCATTTCTGCCTCAGGTTGAGAAAGTCAGGATATGGTCTGACAGGAAGAAAAAGATATCTGTGCCATTGTTTCCAGGATATGTTTTTGTGCATGGAGATGAAGAAGAGAGGATTAGGGCTATTGATAACACATCCGGAGCGATCAGGTACATTTTTTTCGAAGGGAGACCGGCAGAGATTAAGAATCGTGAAATAAAATTGATTGAGGACTCTCTCAAAGAGCCGGAGAAGATCACTCTTGAAGAAAAGAGAATCAGGAAAGGTGATGATGTTGTGGTTACTCATGGCATATTCAAAGGCATGAAAGGAAAGGTAAATGAGTTCCGCGGAAATTATAAGCTCACGGTGAATCTTGAAGAGCTTTCATATTCATTCAGCATTATACTTGGAACAGGTGAAGTTGACCTTGTTACAGGCTGAATTGAAAAACATAAAATAATAATCCGGACAGATTAAGGTTATTGTTCCGGATCAAAATAAAACTGAGATCCATGACTTATTTTTTTCATAATTGTGAGTCAATTAGCGGAGCTATGCCCGAAATGAATTTGATAAAAATAAGTGGTTGTCGTGAGATTGACATAATCAAAAAGTTCAAATGGCAAATAATAAAGTACTTGTAACCGGCGGCGCCGGGTTCATTGGCTCTAATCTTGTGAAAGAGTTGCTCAATCGGGGATATTCAGTGAAGGTTCTGGATAACTTTTCTTCCGGTAAACGTGATAATCTCAAGCCTTTCGGAAGGGATATAGAATTAATAGAAGGTGACATAAGAAGCTATCACATAGTCAGGGAAGCTGTGAAAGATACTGACGTTGTGTTTCATCAGGCTGCTTTGCCTTCTGTTCCAAGATCGGTCAAAGACCCGATCACTTCGAACGAGGTAAATGTCAACGGAACACTGAACGTTCTTGATGCGTCTGTATCAGCATCAGTCAGGCGTGTAATATATGCATCGTCATCCTCAGTTTACGGTGATAATCCTGAATTGCCAAAGCACGAAGGCATGCTTCCAAATCCGCTTTCTCCATATGCGGTATCAAAACTTGCAGGCGAGAAGTATTGTTCGGTCTTTTCAAGAATTTACGGACTTGAAACTATTGCTTTGAGATACTTCAATGTGTTTGGTCCGAATCAGGATCCCACATCGCAATATTCAGCGGTCATACCAAAATTCATAAAGGCCGTTGCCAATGACGAGAGCCCTGTAATATATGGTGACGGAGAACAGTCAAGAGATTTTACCTATGTGTCGAATGTCGTTGATGCAAACATACTTGCATCAGCAGCTTCATGTGATTCAGGCCTGGCAATAAATTGCGCTTGCAGCGGTCAAATTACTCTTAACGAACTTGTGGAGCATATTAACAGACTTTTGGGAAAGAGTATCAAGCCCAAGTATGCAGATCCCAGAACAGGTGATATCAAACACTCATTTGCTGACATCAAACTGGCAAAGGAGAAGATCAATTTTTCTCCTTCGGTTGATTTTGAAAAGGGGCTTGAGCTTACAGTCAAAAGTTATCTGTGAGCCGTTTAGGAATATGTTGGAGTATTTTGGTAATCTTTACTCCTCCAAATTCAACGCCATACCTGCTAATACCGCAAGCATGACTGAGATTTTTTGGACTAAGAAAAATTCATTTATTTTCTTATCTTCACGCACAATTTCGCTGATTTAATAAAGTGTTGATGTTGCCGATTCAATTCAATCGTGAAACAATTCTGATCAATAATTTAAACACAATAAAAGGACTTGTCTGTAATTAAAATTTTCTTTCTCGCATTCGTTCTTTTGATTATCAATACCGGCTCTTCTTTCGCGCAGTATGAAGAGTATTTTGGAATAGACAGCAGCAAAGTAAAGGCGGGACCGGAAGATCTGATGGAGAAGCAAGCCGGAAAATACTTCAACTTCTCGGATAAGAATAAGGTCAACATTGAGGTGCTGGTAATAGGCGGAGCAGCCACTGGAAAGTATCTGATACCTGACGGTACGACATTGTTTGATTTTCTGATTATGTCAGGTACAACCTCTGAAGAGATCATGGAGGATATAAAGTTAGTTACCATAAAAAGCGAATCGCCTACTTTCAAGACCAGGAACATAACTGAATTTGATTTTTCTACTCTATACGGTTCCAAGAAAGAAATCCAGAAAGCGATGCAGAACCCAATGCTAAAACCCGGTGACATGATCTTGTTGCCTGATGTGAAACCGTCAAATCCTTTCGGGGCATTTTATTACATAACACAGATCACGTATTTCCTCACTTCACTGATTTCGTTCTACTTCCTACTCGAAAGGCTTGTGAGAGAATAGCCGTTTTGCCTCCTTTGTTGATGAGTGGTTGAGGCAAATAGTAAAATGAATTTGAAAAATATCTAAACATACAGTCTAAATGGCAAAAAACAATTCATACGATGAATTTGATGACATTGACCAGCAGCAGGATAATGCGCCTTCCAAGGATGTAGTCAAAGAATATATAAATGTTTTGCGTCAGAATCTTATTCCGATTCTGATCATTCTGTCGGTGAGCATAATCTACACGCTCATCTATGTAAACACAGCAACGAACATTTACAGATCTGTTACGAGTGTGAAGCTCGAAAGCCCGCAGGGAAACATTCTTACCGCTACATTCGGACCCGAAGGAAACACTGCAACCAATGAGAAATATATCATGGTGCAGATTGCTGTCATGAAGAGTTATGACATTCGAGACAAAGTGGCTCAGCAGCTGATTGATTCTTTCAATGTCGGTAACCGGAATTATAATCTGCTGTTGAACAAGGCATTGCTTCCGGATACAGTTGCGCTTCCTCAGGATGTTCTTAGGCGGGAGCTTGGAAATTTCGTTCAGATTGCCGCAGTCAAGGGTCTTGATGCTATCAGCATTACAGCCGAAGGTCCGATATTCGAAGAGCTTCAGTACATTACGAAAACATATGCTGATGTTTATATCCATTACAACATTGAACTGAGCAGACAAGACATTACAAACGTCAAGAAGTTCATAGTTGATGAAAGGGAAAAGAAATTCAAGGAGCTTAATGATGCAGAAGCATCAATTGAAGAATTTCAGAAACGGACCGGACAGATATCGCTTTCAAGCCAGTCATCTGCGATCGTAAATAATCTTGCTCAGTATGAATCAAGTATTGCAGCAAATGAAATTGAGATGAAGGTCAGGCAAAGCAACCTTGCCGAATTGCAAAAGAGATACGATAAAATGGATCCGCAATTATATGATTATATACAGGCACAGTTGAATCAGTCTTATCTTACATCTATTCAATCACAGTTGGCGCAACTCGAAGTTCAGAGGGATCTCGAGCTCCTGAACATCAAAGATGAATATGTAAGAGAAAAGACTGCGCAGAGCTTCAACAGGAAAATGGAAAGTTTGAATGAGAAGCTTAAGTCTCAGATTGAAATAATGAAGTCCGGTGTAGCCGCAAACACTCCTCAGGAAAAGAAAAGCGTGAGCGAGGCAATTTTCAATGAGAAGCTTGCGATGAATGATTTGCAGCTTAAGAACAGTGCTTACAAAGACATGATCAACAAGACTCAGGCGGAACTTAAGAACCTTCCTGATCAAATGGGAGAGTTAGTGAAGCTTGAGAGAGAAAAAGGTTCTGCCGAAAGATTGTTCCTTATGCTTGAGCAAAAATATCAGGAAGCAACTATCAATGAACGGGCGCGTGTTGGTAATGCATCTATACTTGATCTAGGACTCGACAATAATTCACCGGTTGCTCCGGACAGACCAAAGATCATATTGTTTGGTGTACTTGCAGGCGTAGCATTGGGACTGGCATTTGCATTCCTCAGAAACTATCTCGACAAATCAATTAAGTCGCCGGATGAGCTTGAAAGCAAAGGTGCAAGCGTGCTTTCATGGATACCTAAGATCGAAGCGGGCGGAAAGAATGGGGTATCCGCGCCTGAGTTCATTGTGGGAAACAAGGCAAACTCTGCGGCATCGGAAGCGTTTAAGGCGCTTCGTACAAGAATTCAGTTCTCAAAGCTTGAGTCGGATCAGCTTAAGACAATACTTGTCACAAGCTCTATCCCGATGGAAGGGAAGACCATTGTTGCATGCAACTTAGCCGGTAGTTTTGCTCAGGCAGGAAAGAAAGTTCTGATTCTTGACTGTGACCTTAGAAAGCCAAGAGTTCACAATGTTTTTGAAACTGACAAGTTCCCGGGCCTGAGTGATTTCCTTTTCACAAATGTTACCATTGAAGACATTACACGAAGGACTCCTATGGATAATCTGTATTTCATAACCAGCGGTACAATTCCGCCAAATCCTTCGGAACTTCTCGGCTCAGTGCAAATGAAGCAGTTCATGAACAAGCTGAAGGAAAGTTATGACATCATTATTGTTGACTCACCGCCGTTCATAACTGTTACCGACTCGGAGATACTTTACAATATCACAGACGGAACTGTACTTGTGTGTCAGGCAAACAAGACACCTTCGGATGCTTTCTGGAAAACTTATGACAGGTTGAGCAAAAAGTATCCGCACCATTTGCTTGGATGCGTGCTAAACAACTTCAACTTCAAGAGTTCTTACGGTTACTATTACAATTACTACTATTATTATTCACAACCGGAATCGAACAAGAAGATTCTGAAGTAGTAATCTGATTTTTGCTAGGTCAAACCTCAGCGAAATTTGGAAGGCGTGACAATCACAACAGAAGTTGGAAACTTCCTGAATGCAAGATGAGAATGTTCGTATCATTTACAATCAAAAGTTCTTCGAATGGGTAAAGACCCGATTGATTCAGAGTGGACACTTGAAATAAAGCCGGTTTCGGGCTGGCTCAACTTTCCAATAAAAGATGTTTGGCGCTACAGGGATCTTCTGATGATGTTTGTCAGAAGAGATTTTGTATCCGTTTACAAACAAACGATCTTAGGTCCTTTCTGGTTTTTTCTCCAGCCGATACTTACAACGATCACATTCACGATAGTATTTGGCAACATAGCCAAGATACCTACAGACGGGGTTCCGCCACTGCTTTTCTACATGTCAGGGATTGTAAGCTGGGGTTATTTTTCCGATTGCCTTACAAGGACTTCCCACACGTTCATTACAAATGCAAATATTTTCGGGAAGGTATATTTCCCCCGTTTGGTGAGTCCGCTTTCAAATGTTATTTCACTGCTGATGAAATTCGGGATTCAGATGCTTTTGTTTGTCAGCTTTCTTATTTATTACAAAGTGAATGGCGCTCCTGTTTATCCGAACATCTACATACTTCTTACGCCTGTGCTCATAATATTGATGGCAGCTCTTGGACTTGGTTTCGGAATTATCATTTCTTCGCTGACAACCAAGTACAGGGACCTGACTTTTCTGGTTGGATTTGGCGTTCAGCTTCTCATGTATGCGACTCCTGTCATTTACCCTTTGTCATCAATTCCGGATAAGTACAGATGGGTTGTACTGGCAAATCCGATGACAGGCATCATTGATACTTTCAGATATGCATTTCTTGGAGCAGGTACTTTCAATGCCGGCAATCTCTTATATACTGCGGTTTTCTCTGTGGCTATTCTTTCCATTGGCATGCTGATATTCAACAGGGTTGAGAAAACATTCATGGACACAGTCTAAATATCCTTCATGGGCAAAGCAATAGAAGTTAATGATCTCTCCAAGCTTTACAGGCTTGGACTTGTAGGCAGAAGAACCATTGCCGAAGATCTTAACAAACTTTGGGCAAGAATGAGAGGCAAGGAAGATCCGTATTTGAAAGTCGGCGAATCCAATATCAGATATTCAAAGGGAAATTCTGAGTATGTCTGGGCACTTAAGGATATAGAATTTGATGTTGAACACGGCGACAGATTCGGAATTATCGGAAAGAACGGCGCCGGAAAGTCAACACTTCTAAAGATACTCTCAAGAGTTGCAAGTCCTACCAAAGGCAGAGTAAGACTGAACGGACGAGTTGCAAGCCTTCTTGAAGTTGGTACAGGATTTCATGCAGAGTTGACAGGCAGGGACAACATTTTTCTCAACGGCGCAATATTAGGCATGACGCAAAGTGAGATCCGGAAGAAGTTTGACAGCATAGTTGATTTCTCCGGAGTTGAAAGATACATAGACACTCCGGTAAAAAGATATTCATCGGGGATGTATGTAAGACTTGCTTTTGCAGTTGCAGCACATCTTGAGCCGGAAATACTGATCGTTGACGAAGTACTGGCTGTTGGTGATGCCGAGTTTCAGAAGAAATGCCTTGGAAAGATGCATGATGTATCAGAGAAGGAGGGCAGAACAGTTTTGTTTGTCAGCCATAATCTTCAGGCGATAAGAAACCTCTGTCAGAAGGCGATCATACTGAATCATGGTGAGATGTTTGCTTCCGGATCAGCAGAAGAGTGTCTGAAGACTTACAGTGATCTTGTGAGAGAGGTCAAGATATCAGTTGATACCGAAGTGAAGGATTTTACACATCGCAGAGGAAAAGGACATATAAGAATGTCGAGTCTGGAAGTAACAGGTGCAGACGGTGTTCAGAGATTTGCTTACATGCAGGGAGAAAAAATATTCGTCAGGATAAAGTACAATGTTTATACGGAAGTAAACGGTTTGACCATAACGATTGCAATGCTCTCTGGTATATCCAGAGAATCTATAGTGCTTGTTCATCATGTACTGACAGAAAACATGTTAATGCCGGGTGACACCGGAGAAGTGGCAGTTGAACTCAAAGGCCTGGAGATAAAGCCCGGCGAGTATCCGTTGTATTTTGAATTGCGTGACTCAAAATATAATGATTACTCAAAAGACGTTATTGATGACCTGACACCACCGTTGGTAATACTGGACAGCAAAAAGGAACCGATTGAAAATTACAATCCCGGAAAGCCTTCGGGATACTTTGATGTTCCTTCAAGTGTGATTACAAATGAAATTTTTCCGGGAGGTTATCTGAAGAAAGCACTATAGTTTATACTTTTTACCCAAATTAATTCGTATCAAACTTTTCAAAACCACCTGTTATGTCAATAGGAACAAAACTCTTAGGAAATGATTTTCTCGACAAAGCGCCTCCGCTTTATTCCGGCGGTGTAATCGCAAATGTACTCGGGCTCCATGTATTCAGGACTATATTCCTTAACATATGGAGAATGAAGCCTAAGAAACACAAGGGAGAATACCAGAAATATCTAGAAATACTTGACAAAGACGGAATACTTGTACTTCCTGATTTTTTTCCGAAAGAGCAATTCGATGCAATAAAAAAGGAATATGATGAAGCCTATTCAGACTGGTCTCCTTTTGAATACGATCCAAACGCTCTTTCGAAAAGGCAGAAAGACTTTCCGGAGTATTTTGAAACTATAGCCGAAAAGATCATACCGGCAAAGACTCCGGCATTCATGAATTACATGGTGCAGAACGAGTTCATCACTAAGCTGAGCGAAGCGGTAACTCACAGGACGACCAATCTTCCTCCGCATCAGCACTTCTGGTATCTTCAGAAGAGGACTTTGGAAAAAGAGAATGTTGGGAGTCTTCATACTGCGGGTTTTCCTCATGCTGATGTACCGTATCCAACAGTGAAAGTGTTCCTGTACTTGAACGATGTTGATGAAAACAATGCGGCTTATATTTTTGCCAAAGGCTCTCACAAGCTCACTCTGAAGAGACTTATGTTTGAATATAAACTGAGCGTAAGCTATGCGAAGACAAGAAATGACATAGCACATGAAGAAGATGTTCAGGACCTTGGTTACAAGTGTGAATCAATCTGCGGAAAAGCAAACACATTGTTCATTTCAAACAACATGGGTTATCACAACAGGGGTGACTTCTCAAATCTTGAACCTCGAATGACTGCCCAGCTTGACTTCAGGCAACTTGAAACATGGAGAAATATTCTCAGCAGAAAAGGCACAGACATTTTCTCCAAAGTATCCAGGAGATTCGTAAAATCATTTGACAAAGCCGTTAAAGAAAATCTACGTGCAGGTATCCGTAATAATAACATGTCATAACTACGCAAGATATCTTGCGAGAGCGATAAGAAGCGCAATCAACCAGTCGGTCAGCCGAAATGAGTATGAAGTAATAGTGGTTGACGATGCAAGCACCGACGAGACACAACTTGTCATGGAAGCATTTAAGGGCCACATAAAACCTGTAACCCTTAAGAAGAATCTTGGACTTGCAGCTGCAAGAAACAAAGGCATAAGATCATCACTCGGAAGATATGTAGTAAATCTCGATGCAGATGATTATATGGATGAAAATCTCATCCTTGTTGAATCTATGTTCCTGAATACAAATCCTTCGTGGGACGCCGTTTCCTGTGATTACATAGTAGTCGATGATGATGAGAATCATATTGAACGAATAAAAGGCGATGAGATCCCGATTGCCTGCGGCGTTATGTTCAGAACTGACAGGTTGTTTGAAGTCGGACTTTATGATGAAAAGTTCAAGATGCGCGAAGAAGAAGATCTCAGGATCAGATTCCAGAAAGATCATACTATCAGGAATATCGAATTGCCATTGTACCGTTACAGGAAACATGAGAACAACATGACAAGGAACAAAAAGGCAATGAAGGAATTTGCAAAATTCCTCAAGACGAAACATAACAACAATTAATACCAACAACTGGCTGAATTGCATTCAGTAGCTTTCATTGCTGCAAGGATGGGTTCGGAAAGAATGCCGGGAAAAGTCCTCAAAGAGCTTGCCGGCATCCCGTCTCTGGTTCACATTTTCAGAATACTTTCGAAATCCAAATTAACAGATGACTTTGTTGTTGTCACTACATCGTTATCAGAAGATGACGAAATAGAATCACTCTGTTTGACGAACAATGTCAGATGTTACCGCGGTTCAGTACACGATGTTCTCGACAGGTTCAGACTGGCGGCCGAAGCCGAAAAACCGGACAATATCATTCGCGTAACAGGTGATGATCCGCTGATGGATCCGGAGATCATTGACAAAGTGATTCAGGAGCATATTGACGGCGGCTTTGATTATACTTCGAACATGATTGAGAGAACTTACCCGAGAGGGATGGATACCGAAGCGGTCAAATACGGCACACTTGAGAATGCATGGAAGACCACCTCTGACAAGGACGACCGCGAACACGTTACTTTGTATGTAAGAAGGCATCCCGAAAAATTTTCGATGCACAGTGTTGTAAGAGAAGGCGAACCGCTTGATCACATCCGGCTTTGTCTTGATACTGAAGAGGATTACAGACTTCTTTCGCAAATCTATGATACAATTTACAACGGCAATGTTATACCTTTGGAAGATGTCATAAGACTCATCAACGAAAAACCTGAACTGTTGAAATTCAATGACATGATTACACAGAAGCAGGTTAAGGGAAAAATTTACTGAAGAATTCTAACTGGCAAAAATGATAAAACTACCCGACTTCAAAAAGGCGTATGAATATGAAAACGATTTCTATCTTTCATGCGACATAACAAGAATAAGCAAGATACTTGCACATTACGAGCTGTATAAGAAAGCACTGGAAATACCGGGAGCTATCGTCGAGTGCGGTGTTTTCAAAGGCGCATCTTTTGTCAGATTTGCAATGTTCAGAAATCTTTTCGAAAATCCTTACGCCAAAAAAATTATCGGATTTGATTCATTCGGTGATTTCCCGGAAACAGAATTTGAGGCAGACAAGAAACTAAGGGAGCATATCGTGAATGAAGCGGGCATTCAAAGTATATCTACAGAGCAACTCAATGAAGTTCTCAGGAATAAGGAATGTGCCCACAATACTGAACTTATTGCAGGTGATATTACCAAGACCGTGCCTGAGTATGTTGCAAAGAATCCGCAGCTCAAGATTTCTCTTCTGAATCTCGACACAGATATTTACGAACCGTCGGCAGCAATACTTGAACATCTTTATCCAAAGCTTGAACGAGGCGGAGTACTTATCCTTGATGACTACGGAGTTTTTCCCGGAGAGACAAAGGCGGTTGATGATTATTTCAAGGGCAGAAATGTATTTATTAAAAAATTTCCGTTCTGCCTCACACCAAGTTACATTATAAAAGACGAATAGTCTTACTTACCCGATAAAATTTTGAAATTCCTATTCTGCGGTCTTGGGTCAATAGGCAGAAGACATCTCAATGTCCTGAAGAATATGAACGGGCATGAGTTTTATTGTATTCGTTCAGGCAAGTCTTCAGCTGAAACACCTGCCGGAATAACCGAACTTCATTCTATTGATGAAGTTGCTGGAGCCGGCATTGATGCTGCTCTTATAACCAACCCAACATCACTTCACATTGAGACTGCAACTCATTTGGCTAAACAGGGAATTGCTTTATTCATTGAGAAGCCGCTTGGAAAAGACCTGGGTGGAGTGAATGAGCTATCTCTTATCTGCGGAGAAAGGAATGTTCCCGTATTGATGGGATATAACTTTCTGCATCACCCTGCAATTAAATTTATCCATGAACTGATTGCAGAAGGAAAGGCAGGGAAAGTAGTGAGTGCAAGAGCACAGTTTGGAACCTACATGCCGGGTTGGCATAAGAATGAAGATCATACAAAGTCATATGCAGCGCTGAAAAATTTAGGAGGCGGAGTTACTCTAACTTCTATTCACGAACAGAATTACCTCACATCTTTTTTCGGTCCCGTAACGGAAATAAAATCAATGGAAACATCCGGCAACATAACAGGAATAGAGTGTGAGGAAGGAATTGAAATCCTGATGAAACATGAAACCGGTGTTGTGTCATCTGTTCACCTGAATTTTTTTCAAAAACCATATTTCAGAAATTGTCAGATCATCGGGAGTGAAGGAACAGTCTATTGGGATTTCATGCTGCCGGAGGTCAAGCTTATGAAAGCAAGCCATACTGAAATCTGGAAACTTGGCGCAGGTCCTTATGAACTTCTTGATGAGAGTTACAAGAATCAGATGCTGCATTTCATAGAAGTTGCAAGAAGACAAGCTGTTCCCGTTGCAGGTTTGAAGGATGGGATAGCAGATCTTGAAGTTGCATTGAAAATATTAAATGATTCGGGAAGGAATTGAAAATGAACATTGAGAGAACCAATTATCCAGGCGGAATTGATTTCAGAAAAAAATTCGAACTTGACGGAAAAGTTATAGTCATTACGGGAGGTTCAGGTTTGATTGGGAAGGCTTTTGCCGAAGCTGTTTGTCAGTTCGGAGCAAATGCAGTTATCGCAGACATTCCAAAAGCAGCGCCAAAAGTTCTTGCAGGTGAGTTGGAGAAGAAGCACAACAAAAGAATGCTTGGTATTGAGTTTGATGTTGCAAGCAGATCGGATGTTGAGAATCTGAAGAACGATGTACTCAATTCTTTCGGGAGAATAGACGGGCTAATAAATTCACATCAGAATAAGACTGCCAGATTCTTTGCAAACTTTGAAGATTATACTGATGAAGATTGGGATGCCGTAGTTGAGACAAATCTGAAGGGAACATTTCTTACATGTCAGATAATCGGAGGATGGATGGCAGGCAATGGAGGAGGTTCGATAATAAACATTCCTTCAACATATTCGGTGGTTGCGCCGAATCAAAATCTTTACACGGGAACAAATCTGGGTTGTCCTGCGGCATACTCTGCTTCTAAGGGCGGAGTAATGGCGCTTTCACAATATCTTGCAACTTACTGGTCAACGAAGAATGTGAGAGTGAATCAAATCACTCCTCACGGAGTGTGGAACAATCATCAGGAGAGATTTGAACAGAATTTTTCCGGACTGTCACCTCTTGGAAGAATGAGTTACAGTCATGAGGTAGCCGGTGCAGCGGTATTTCTTCTGTCTGATGCTTCGAGTTATGTAACAGGACACAATCTGCTTGTTGACGGAGGATGGACAACGTGGTAAGAATCTTAATAAAACAGATATGAAGATATCAGAGATATTCGAAAAATATGATCCGGAGATAATCAACAGGCCTTATGTTATAGCGGAGGCCGGAGTTAACCATGAAGGTGACATTGAGATCGCTAAGCGATTGATCGACGAAGCTGCGCGCGGCGGAGCACATGCCATAAAGTTCCAGACATACAAGGCGGAGACGCTTGCAGCAAAGGACAGTCCTTATTACTGGGACCTCAACAAAGAACCTTCGAGAAATCAGTTTGATCTTTTCAAGAAGTTTGACAAGTTCTGGAAGAATGAATATGAACTGCTGAAGGTTGAGTGCGACAAAAGAGGGATCGAATTCATGTCAACTCCATTTGATGTTGAAGCTGCTGATTTTCTGAATGACCTTATGCCTGTATTCAAGATCTCATCTTCAGACATTACAAACTTTCCGTTCATTAAACACATGGCAGAATTTGGAAAGCCGATTTTGCTGTCAACCGGTGCTTCGGATCTGACTGAGATAAGAGAGGCAGTTGATCTCATAAAGAGTTATGGAAATAAGCTTTGCCTGCTTCACTGCGTTCTGAATTATCCCACGCTTGACGAAAATGCAAATCTCGGAATGATCCTTGATCAGAGAAGACGATTTCCGGAGACTGTACCGGGATATTCAGACCACACCATGCCGGGAACCATGGAAACTCTGAAAATTGCAACGCTTCTCGGTGCCGTTGTCTTGGAGAAGCATTTTACTCACGACAAGGCACTGCCCGGAAACGATCACTATCATGCAATGGACATGGATGATCTGAAATACTTCTTTACAGATATGGACAAAGTGTTTACCTTGATTGGACAATTTGAAAAGAAAGCACTTGATTCAGAAGCAGCGGCAATTAAGAATGCAAGAAGAAGCCTTGTGGCAAAGAAGAAGATCCGCGCAGGACAGACAATAGAGATGGACTGTCTTACATGGAAAAGACCTGCAAGCGGTATCAGTCCGAAACATATTGAAGATGTATTAGGAATGAAAGCATCAGAGGACATTGAGGAAGACTCAATCTTGAAATGGGAAATGCTCATAAGCTGAGTATAAAAAAAATTTACAGACAATTAAACAGGGAGTTAATCAAAATGGAATTTACGCAGCAAGAGAAAGTTTGGAAGACAAAATTCGGCGAAGAATACAATCTGAGAAACGTATTCGACAATAAAGGTCTGGATGATGTATATGTAAGTGATATCGGCATAACAAGAACATCAATGAACGAAGACTTCATTGGATTTCTCGACAGGAAGTCCAGGATACTCGAAGTAGGCTGCAACATTGGAATTCAGCTTGTGAATCTTCAGGAAATGGGTTTTGAGAATCTTTACGGAATAGAGCTTCAGCCTCATGCAGTTGAGCTTGCAAGACAACGAACGAAGGGCATCAACATTATTCAGGGTACTGCATATGATATACCGTTCAAAGATAATTTCTTTGACATGGTGTTCAGCAACCGTGTGCTTATTCACATGAATCCGGAACATATTCATGAAGCATTGAAGGAAATCTACAGAACATCGAAGAAGTATATTTATGGAAGCGAATATTATGCTGAAAAACTCACCGAGATCAAGGGATATCACGGAGAAACGAACATAGCATGGAAAAGGGACTTTGCAGGTGAGTATCAGAAGTTGTTTCCTGATCTCAAGCTCCTTAAGGAGAAGAAATACAAGTACACATTCAATGACGATGTTGACTCAACTTTTCTGTTTGAGAAATAAATGAGCTCAAGCAGTAAGACCGTGGCGATTATTGAAGCCCGCATGGGCTCAAGCAGATTGCCCGGTAAAGTATTGATGGATATCGGTGGAGTTCCTGCACTGAAACTGCTATGCAACAGACTCTCTTCATGCACGAGAATAGATGACATTGTTATTGCAACATCAGTAAGTGATGCCGATGATGCCATAGAAGATTTTGGAAAGCAGAACAGCATCAAAGTGTTCAGAGGCAGTGAAGATGATGTGCTCGGAAGAGTTGTTGGTGCAGCGGAGTATGCCGGAGCCGAAGTAATAGTTGAGATCACAGGGGATTGTCCACTTATGGATCCTGAAGTAGTGGATCATGTTGCAGGATTTTTTCTCGACAACTATCCGGCGTATGATTATGTAACAAACATCGGTTATGTTGCCGGTGAAAAACGCGAGATTCCAATTGGAATGGATGTGAGAGTTTTTACTCACAAAGATCTGAAACATATCAGTGAGATCACTGATGATCCCGAAGACAGGGAGCATGTGTCACTTTATTTTTTCCGTACAGGCAAAGACAAGTACAAACTTCTTAACCTTCCGGTTCCCGAAAAGTGGAAGAGAGATTATCAGGTAAGAATTGCTTTGGATACTGAGGATGATCTGAAATTCATAAGAGCACTCTATGACGGTGTTGCAAAAGCAAACAAGGATTTCGGACTCGCTGAGATACTAAGTTACATTGGCATGAACAAGGAGATACTGGAACTGAATTCTGCTGTTGTTCAGAAAACAGTAAGCGGCATTGAGTAAGTTCAAAGCATGTCTTATAGGCTGCGGAGATATCGGATACGGATTTGACAGAGAAAGAAGCAACTCCGGAGCATTGACACATTTCAAAGCGCTCAGAGATGCAGAAGGATTTGATCTTTGCGCTGTTTCAGATACAAGAAAGGAGATCATGGATGAGATAGGTGAAAAGTTTGGGATGGATGTATTTGAAAATGCCGGACAGATGCTCGAAGAGAAACGACCGGATGTAATTGTAATTGCAAGTAATGATGAAACACACATTCCGCTGCTGAAAGATTCTCTCCGATTTTCGCCAAAACTCGTCTTCTGTGAAAAGCCGCTGGGAATGAATTCTCAAGAAGTAATTGAGATCAATGATTTGTACAGGAAGACGAATGTGAAATTGCAGGTAAACTACACAAGAAGATTCCTTGACGAGTTTGATGCAATCGCTCAGGAAATATCCCGCGGTTCAATTGGCAAGATCAGTTCGGTTACTTTTTATTATTCAAGAGGGCTCATTCACAATGCCTCTCACTATCTTGATCTTGTTAACTGGTATTTCGGAACTCCCAAAGAAGTTGCTGCTATCTCATCGAGGGACGGACTTGGAGCAGATGACAGAAGCTACACGTTCTGTCTTGGCTATCAGAACGGGATGGAAATAATTTTCATTGCGTTGGAACCATCCAAACTTTCATTTGCTGAGATTGATATTGTCGGGTCAGAAGGAAGAATTAAATTCAATCATAAGAATGAGATTGAATATTACAGCGTGGTTAGCAACAGTACTTTCAGCGGTTTCAGGATGTATGATATATCGAAAACACTGCCTGTGAGATTTGACCTTGCGTTACCAAATGCATACAGGAATATATTTGATTCTTTGGATGCAGATGCAGAGCTGAAATGTCCGGGCAGCAAGTCTGTTGAATTGTTTGAAATCATAAACAGAATTAAAAACCAATAAGATGTCAAAGCTAGCATTGCTTGGCGGCAAGCCGGTAAGAACAAAAATATTTCCTCAAAGCAATACGATTGGCGAAGAGGAAAAAAGAGCTGTGATGAAGGTGCTTGATTCAGGAAACCTGTCGCAGTATGTAGGTTCATGGAATCCGGATTTTTTCGGAGGTCCGATGGTGAAGCAGTTTGAAAAGGACTGGGCAGAAGCATTCGGAGCAGAATTCTGTATGGCAGTTAATTCCAATACATCGGGACTGAATGCATGCATCGGCGCATGTGATATCGGACCGGGTGATGAAGTGATTGTATCTCCATATACAATGACCGCGGGTGCAATAGCACCTCTTATCTATGGAGCAGTTCCGGTATTTGCTGATATTGATGAAGAAACATTTTGTCTAGATCCGAAGAAAGTAGAAGAGAAGATCACTCCGAGAACCAAGGCCATACTTGTTGTTCACATTACCGGACATCCGACTGACATGGATCCGATAATGGATATCGCAAGGAAATTCAATCTCAAAGTGATAGAAGACTGTGCGCAGTCGCCAATGTCCATGTATAAAGGCAAGTATGTTGGCATGATCGGAGATGTAGGAATTTTCAGCCTCAACTATCACAAACACATACATACAGGTGAAGGCGGAATGATTGTAACAAATGATCCTGTCATTGCGGAGAAAGTTCAGCTCATAAGAAATCATGGAGAAGCTGTAGTAGAAGGAAAGAAGACTAAGGATCTCTGGAACACATACGGATTCAATTACAGAATGACAGAAATGGAAGCTGCGGTTGGCATAGAGCAGTTGAAAAAGCTTCCGGATCTCCTTGCTCAAAGAATTGAAAGAGCAGAATATTTATCTGACATGCTTGGTAAACTTCCGGGAATTATACCGCCGACTGTCAGAAGTGAGTGCAAACATGTTTACTACATACAGGCATTCAAATTCAAGAATAACATAGTCGGAATACACAGAAATACCTTTATAGATGCAGTTAAAGCAGAGCTCCCGACAATGGTGCTTAGGGAATCAACTCCAATAATCGGTTGCGGCTTTGCTCCGCCGTTATATCTTCAGCCTATCTATCAGCAGAGGCTTCATAAGTGTTCATTCAACTGTCCTCGTTATGAAGGAGAAGTTTCCTATGAAAAGGGAATTTGTCCCGTGACAGAAAGAATGTTCTATGATGAAGTATTCACTCATGAATACATGAGGCCAAGTTTCTCTTGGGAAGATCTAAAGGATGTTACAGATGCATACTACAAGGTGTATGAAAATATTTCTGAGCTTAAAGAGTTTGAAGAAAAAAGAGCCGTACCTGCTTAGATGCGGAAGAAGATCCTTGCGGCATTCGATGATCCGGGCGGGGGATTGGCAGTCATGGCTGTACTGAAGAAGATTGCAAATGAAGACAAAGCTGATGTGACAGTTTATACAGGAGATCCCGGAAGGAAGTTTGTGATGAATTTGTTTGATGATGTGAAGAAACTCAGAAGTGATCTCACAAGAGATGAAGCTCTCAACATACTTGACACAGAACGACCGGAAATATTGCTTACTGCAACTGGCGGAGGAAAAGGAGAGCAGGAGCTTAGAAACGTTGCAGATATGAAAAACTTAAGCAGCTTTGTCGTACTCGATTTCTGGAAACATTACAAAAGGCGCTGGCTTTATGCTGACTATGAAATTGAGCACATGAAGGATGTTGTCTTTGTACCTGATGAGAATGTCAGAGATGAAATGATAAGAGAAGGATTCCCCGGTGATAAGATCGTTGCAAGCGGTCAGCCTTATCTTGACGAAATCTTCAACTGTGATCAAAACAAATTAAGGAATTCACCGAATTCTGATTCATATTTATTCCTCTCGCAGCCATCAGAAACTATTGGGCTGAAGGGCTATCCCGTTCATCCTGTTGAAGCAGTTCTGAATGTTCTGAATGAATTACAAAAGAATAACAAGAGTAAGATCACACTTTACCTTAAGTTGCATCCTCTCGAAAAGATCACAGAAGAATTGTCAGAAATTATTAATTCCGTGAACGATACCGGAGTTGAAGTAATTTTCAAAGGCTCTGAAGATGACATCAAAGAATTGATAAATGATTGCATGACAGTGATAGGATACAACTCCATTGCTTTATTTGAAGCGGCCGCAAGAGGAAGAAGAGTATTGAGTCTGGATATTGTCCCAATGGAAAATTCACTCAGAGCGGCAATGAAGAGTGCGGGAATAGAAATCATAATGCAGGATAATCTGCCGGAGGCACTTTCCACTGCAAGCCTAGCAAGGCATTCCATCGCACCGGGATTTCATAAGGGTTCAATTGATAACATCATCCGAAGAATATTTCCGGATTCACAAATTCAACAAAGCCACTCAATATGATCAATCCCTTTCTTACAGGCAGGCAAATTTATCTGTCGCCGCTGACTCAGGAAGATCTGACTGCAGAATATATTTCCTGGCTAAATGATGAAGAAGTATGCAGGGAGAATTCGCACGCAACATTTCCAAATACAAAAGAGAAGACTCAGGAGTATATAGAGTCAATATCACGTTCAAACAGTCAGGTTGTTCTTGCAATAAGATGGAAGAAAAATGATGCACACGTTGGCAACATTGCGTTGCAGAGGATCAACTGGGTGAGCAGGTCAGCAGAACTTGCTATTGTGATAGGCGACAAGAAATACTGGAATAAGGGTATTGGAACCGAAGCATACATGCTAGTGATCAATTATGCATTTGACAGGTTGAATCTCAATAGGATCTCATCCGGTCAGACATTGAAGAATACCGGTATGATAAATGTCTGCAAGAATTGCGGAATGAAAGAAGAGGGAATTGCAAGAGAATCAATGTTTAAGGACGGACATTACATTGACACTGTAACTTATTCGATTTTGAGAAAAGAATTTGACGCGTCAAAAATTAAGAGTGCAAAAAAATGATGGATAAGAATTACGGAAAACCAAGGATGGAAGGCGTACAGTATTGTATCAGGTGTTGTATTCCTGCAACACAGGAAGGTGTGAAATTTGATGAGCTTGGAATTTGTCAGGCGTGTCAGTCGTCCGAGCAGAAGATTCACATAAACTGGGTCGAAAAAGAAAAGGAACTCAGGAAGATTCTTTCAGATGCAAAGCAGAAGGCCGGAAACAATTATGATTGCATTGTACCGATCAGCGGAGGAAAGGACAGCACTTTCCAGTTGCATGTGCTTACCAAAGTTTACGGCATGAAACCGCTTGCAGTCACTTTCAGCCATAACTGGTACAGTGAGACCGGCTGGTACAATCTCATGAACTCTCTTGAGAAGTTTAATGTGGACCATATAATGTTCACGCCAAACCGTGATCTTGTAAACAGGATAGCAAAGAGATCGCTTGACGCTATAGGAGATACTTGCTGGCATTGTCATGCAGGGGTTGGAGCATTTCCTTTACAGGTGGCAGTGCGTTTCAACATCCCGTTGCTCATTTACGGCGAATCCATTGCCGAGTCATCGGGCAGATCATCTTATAAGAATCCACTCATGGAATTTAACGTGGACTACTTCATGAGAGTATCTACAAAAAGAAATCCAAAGGAGATGGTTTGTGATTACATTACGGAGCAGGACATGAAGCCATTCTTCTTCCCGGAGATTGAAGAGCTTGAGAAGGCAGGAGTAAGACTGATGCACCTTGGAGACTATATCTTTTGGGATGACGAAAGGCAGATGGAATTTGTAAGGGATAATTATGACTGGAAAGAGACCGAAGTCGAAGGAACATACAAAGGTTACAAGAGCGCTGAATGCATTATGCCCGGCATGCATGATTTTACAAATTATCTGAAACGCGGATACGGCAGAGCAACTTATCAATCGAGCATTGATGTAAGAAACGGATTGCTTTCACGCGAAGAAGGTTTTGAACTTTCAAAGCAATATGATTCTGAAATTCCGGAATCACTGAAATATTACCTGAGCATAACCGGGATGAGTGAAGAGGAATTTTATAAGAAGATGAATGAGAAGAGACTCGAAGAAATTAAAGGCATTGTGCTTCCTGTTATACAGAAGACAAGAAAAAATAAGGAGAGAATTTTGCCTTATCCCGAGCAATTGATTGAGAAGGAAAAAACATTACAGAAATAATCCGAAAGATGGCCAATACAACTGAGCTCGTGGAGAAAAACCTGTTCCTTACAGAGAGTATAGGAAGAATCACGGAGCGCTTGAAAAGAGGTGAGATCTCACCTTTGGAAATTGCCGCGCAGTGCATAGACAGAATCCGAAAGTATGAGGACTTCAGCAAGGTGTGGGTGACATTTGATGAAACTGTATTGATGAATCAGGCAAAGGAATCCACCGTCAGACTTTCATCGGGAAAAAAAGCAGGCAAACTTGAATCAATACCGGTTGGAGTCAAGGATATTTTCAACACGATAGATTTCCCAACTCAAATGGGAAGTCCGTTATGGAAAGGATTCACACCGGGTAATGATGCAAGGGAGGTTTACTATCTGAAGAAGGAAGGTGCTATAATTCCCGGCAAGACTGATACTGCGGAATTTGCTGTTCATCAGATTGGCAACTGCGTAAACCCTCATGACATAACAAGAACACCGGGGACATCATCGAGCGGTTCTGCAGTTGCGGTTGCGCTGGGCATGGTTCCGGCATCGATTGGAACACAGACAGCCGGTTCGATTGTCCGTCCCGCTAGTTTCTGCGGAGTTTACGGCTGCAAGCCTTCATTCGGGCTTCTTCCAAGAACAGGGATGCTTAAGACAACCGACTCGCTGGACACCATTGGATTTTTTACTGCTATGTTTGAAGACATGCAGCTGATGTTTGATGTTTTGAGAGTTCACGGTTCGAATTATCCGATCAGCAACAATGCATTGTCGGATGTTAAGAGGCAGAACAGGAAAGAAGGAAAACCATGGAAGGTTGCCTTCGCAAAAACTCACACATGGGGTGATGCATATCCTCATTCAAGGCAGGCGCTAACTGACTTTGCAGCGAAGATCTCTTCTGATGATCAGATTGAGATTATTGAAGTTGAACTGCCGGATATCCTGAGTTCATCGCATGAAATTCATCAGACAATTTACGATAAGACACTATCTTATTATTTCCATGAAGAAGCGCTAAATCCTGATCAGGTTTCAGAGATCATGAATGAAATTGTTGTGAGAGGCAACAGGATATCAGCAGAAGAATATCACAAAGCACTTGAAAAGCAGAATGAAGTGATCCATGCGATGGAAGAATTCACTAATGAGTACGATATCATTATCTCTCTCAGCACGGCGGGTGAAGCGCCATTGAGGGAAGAAACCGAAAAGCCGGATCCTGCACTGATGTGGACCCTGGCGCATCTTCCGGTAATAAGTTGCCCTGTGTTTACATCACCTGAAGGTCTTCCCTTTGGATTGCAGTTGGCATCAGGAAAATATAACGATTTGAAGTTATTCAGATTTGCAGATCATTTACGAAGTATGAATTACATTCCGGAAGGAGCCAATCCGTTGCCTCCCGAACCGGAAGAATAAAACGGTAATTTAAAAATTGGGACTAAGCGATAGGGTCAAAAGCAGACTCTTAAGAAACAATCGCATCAAAAAACTTAACTTCAAAGTTAAGTCAAGAAAATACTACAAGGAGAGAATCAAACCGGGAAAGCATTCAAAGAAAATCCTGTTTTGGAGCACCGGAGGTATGATCATTCAAAGTCATCTGGAAGGAGTAATTGCAATGGCTTTGAAGATGAGGGGAAACAAAGTCAAGATGATATTGTGCGACGGCGTTTACAAAGCGTGTGCAAAGAGAGTAGATTTTCCTGATGTTGAAATGAAGGATTGGGGAAAGTATTGCCCGTCTTGCATAAGGCAGAACTCGCAATTGTTTGACCGGTTGGGATTAGATTATTCTTACATAAGTGAACTTGTATCGGAATCTGAAACAAGAGAGTTAAGAGGAATTGCGGATTCTGTTACACTTCAGAACTTCAGAGAATTAAGATACAACGGATTGGAAGTAGGAAGTCATCTGGTCTCCGCAATGATGCGCCACACAAAGGGCGGCTCATTTGAAGGACTTGATGACTTGCTTAAAGAATACGCTTTTGCAGTGCTTGTCAATGCAGCGGCTTCTGCGAAAGCAATTCAGAGTTTCAGACCGGACAGAATCTACATGTCGCATGGAATATATGCAGACTGGGGACCCGCCCTCAGTGAAGCATTGAATGCACACATTCCCGTAACTTCATATATATGTTGTTATCTTACGGGGCACTTTTTCTTTGGAACAGTTTCAAAACATGATGAGACCTTTCTGAATATTAGTGATGAGTCCTGGGAAAAAATTAAACAACAAAAGCTCACGGAAAAAAACATTTACCGCGTTGAACATTTTCTGGATCAGAGATACATGCACAATGTAACGAGAGATATGCATGGACTTCTGAAGAATTATAAAGGCGACAGGGAACACTTTCTCCAAAAGTACGGACTGAGCAAGGACAAGCCGGTATGGGGAATAATGACGCACATTAACTGGGACGCAGCGTCGGATTATTTCCCAATGCTGCACAATAGTTTTGATGACTGGCTTCATGAAACAATTGAAGCAATATGGAACATTACCGATGTGCAGTGGCTGATCAAAATCCATCCTTCTGAGATCAACGACAATCCACTTACAGGATGTCAGAAGTATATTGAGAACAATTTCCCGGAATTGCCAGGGCACATAAAAATTCTCAAAATGGATGATGACATAAGTCCACTTGATTTTTACAGCCTGCTCAACGGCGGGGTTACTGTTATGGGAACAGGCGGACTTGAGCTTGCTTTGCAGGGTAAACCGGTAATACTCGCCGGAAAGGCACATTACTCTGGAAAGGGATTTACACTTGATCCGGAAACAAAAGACGAGTACAGGGAACTGCTTGCAGGTGCTTCAGGCATTGCAATGCTAGACAACAATCAGAATGAACTTGCCTGGAAATATGGTTTCACTTACTTCATCAGAAAGCAAGTGCCTCTCTTGCCAAATGTTGGTGAGGATCTTCACATAAACTTTGATGTGATAAGCAAACTAATTCCGGGAAGGAATAAGTATATGGACTTGATCTGCGACAGAATAATTGACGGAAAAGATTTCATTATTCCCGACGAACTTGTTGAGATGAGTCACATAGAAGACAAGGAACAGATAAGAACAGCATCTTAAGAAAAAAAACGAACGTATCATGACAGTATTCATAACAGGTGCCTCCAGGGGCATTGGAAAATTTCTCTTTGAGAAATTTTCATCCGACGGCTTGAAAGTTTACGGTACTTATCATTCAGAAAATCCGTCACTCGAAAGTGACGACAGATTCTTCAGGCTTGATGTTACAGACTTTGAGAGAATCTCCGCAATAGCTGAATCTCTGAAGAACGACATTGAGAAACTTGTACTCATAAACTGTGCCGGCAATAACTACAACAGTTTCACTCACAAGGCTTCAGTTACAGAATGGAGAAAAGTAATTGATACAAACCTCACCGGCACATTCAATGTAATAAGAGCATTTCTGCCGGGCATGCGTGAACATAACTACGGAAGAATAATTAACTTTGCATCAGTTGTTGCGGAAACAGGAATCCCCGGTACAAGCGCTTACGCCGCTTCAAAGGCAGGGCTTTGGGGGATGACAAGAAGCATTGCTGTTGAGAATGCATCGAAAGGAATTACGATAAACAGTCTGAACTTAGGCTACTTTGAGATAGGTATGATCACTGAAGTAAGTGAAGAGTATCAGAAGATCGTAAAACAAAAGATCCCGTCAGGCAAATTCGGAAACCCTCAGAATATTTATGAGGCGGTAAGATTTCTCATAGAAGCTGATTACATGACGGGATCATCACTCGACATAAACGGCGGAATTTACTGAGCAGAAAGTGAAGCGAGTTACTTTCTCCGTAATAATTACAACGTTCAACAGATCGCAGACCCTTGTGAAATGCCTTGAGACTCTGTGCGATCTTGATTATCCGAAAGAGGATTATGAGGTAATCATCGTCAATAATAATTCATCGGACAATACAGAAGAAGTTGCACTGAACTTCATCGAACAGAATCCGGACACAGATATAAAGTACTATTTTGTTCCAAGGCCGGGTCAGGTCTATGCAAGGCAGATTGGAATTCTCGCATCGAAGAATGAAGTGCTTTCTTTCACCGATGATGACGGATTGCTTGTAAATGACTGGCTCAAAGAAGTTGCCAAGGTGTTTAACATGTCTGATGAGATTGTCGGTGTTGCTGGCAAGATTGAAATTCTGTGGGACAAGACGCCTCCTGCATGGGTCATAAATTACGAGGAGCAACTTGGTAAACTTGATTATGGTGACAATGAAAAATATGAAGTTGGTCTTTATATGAATGCGGGAAATCTTCACATAAAAAAAGATGTGCTCATTGAAGTTGGTGGATTCAATCCGGAAATGGTTGGCGAGTGGCTTATTGGAGACGGTGAAACCGGATTATGGCTGCGTCTCAAAAAACGCAACATGAAAATCGGCTGGGCGCCGAAAGCATTGATGTATCATTGTCAGGTAGTTGATAAGAACGCTACGCTCGGAGATATCAAAAGAAGATTCATCAACAACGGAATCTGCATTCCTTATAACATTTATGCAATCGACAGGCTTGGCAAAGCGAAGCTTGTCAGAAACATGTTCTATGCGACGAAGCAGTCAATGAGATGGAGGTTGAAGAAGCTCAGGTTCATGATCTCTATGAATGAAAAGGATACAATCTATGCTTCTTTCAGAGCGGCATTTTATTCGGCACAGATCTTTTACTCACTGAAGATACTGACCAGCAAGGAGTTCAGGCAAGCGCTTACAAAGAACGATTGGAAAATCATTTCAAATAAAAATGCGGTGACAGCACTATGAAAAAAGTATATGTAGGAATGAGCGCTGACCTTATTCATCCGGGACATCTGAATATCATCAATGAAGCAAGAAAGCTTGGAGAAGTCACAGTAGGACTGCTGACTGATAAAGCAATTGCAAGTTACAAGAGGCTTCCGTTCTTAAGCTATGAGCAAAGGAAGATCATCGTTGAAAACATCAAAGGCGTCGAAAAGGTGATCCCTCAGGAGACACTTGATTACGTTCCAAATCTTAAATCACTCAAACCGGATTTTGTAGTTCACGGTGATGACTGGAAATCAGGTGTTCAGAAGTCCACCCGGCAGCGCGTAATTGAAGCTCTGAATGAATGGGGCGGAGAGCTGATAGAGATAGAATATACAAAGGGCATCTCATCTTCACAGCTGAACAAGAGCATGAAGGAAATCGGAACTACTCCTGACATAAGAATGAGAACGCTGAAGAGACTGATTGCTTCAAAGCCGATCGTGAGATTGATGGAAGCGCATAACGGGCTTACCGGATTGATTGTTGAGAACCTGAGAATAATAACAGGAAGTGAGTCAAGAGAGTTTGACGGAATGTGGCTTAGCAGTCTGACGGATTCAACTGCCAAGGGCAAGCCCGATATTGAAGCAGTTGACGTAACGGCACGACTGCAAACATTGAACGACATAGTTGAAGTAACAACGAAACCGATAATATACGACGGGGATACCGGAGGCAGAGCGGAGCACTTTGCATTTACCGTAAAGTCACTTGAAAGACTTGGAGTGTCTGCCGTTATAATTGAAGACAAGATCGGACTGAAAATGAATTCACTTTTCGGAACTGATGTTGAGCAGCAACAGGATCTTCCCGAAAGTTTTGCTCATAAGATATCGCTTGGAAAGAAGTCGCAGATAACAAATGATTTCATGATCATTGCCAGAGTTGAAAGTTTGATATTGAAAAAAGGAGTTGACGATGCGTTTGAAAGAGCAAAGATATATGCTGCAGCCGGTGCCGACGGGATCATGATACACAGCAAGGAGAAAGACCCTGCGGAAATATTTGAGTTTTGCAGAAGGTTCAGGGAAGCCGAGCCAAACCTTCCGCTGGTTGCCGTTCCTTCAACTTACAATACAGTATATGAAAAGGAATTGGCTGATGCCGGAGTAAACATTGTCATCTATGCAAACCAACTATTGCGCAGTGCATATCCTGCAATGATAAAGACGGCTAAGGAAATTCTTGAAAACGGAAGATCGTTCGAATCGGATTCATCCATGATGCCGATCAGTGAAATTCTAACGCTCATTCCCGGAGGAAAGCAGTGATAAGCCCGAAGGAATTTTTTGAGCTTCTGAAAGAAAGTGGAATTATTTTTTTTGCCGGAGTGCCGGATTCACTTCTTAAGGAGTTTTGTTCCTTTGTAAATGACAATGTCCCTGAAGGTGACCACATCATCACAGCCAATGAAGGTGCGGCTGTTGCTCTTGCATCCGGATATTATTTTGCCACACGCAAGCCTGCACTTGTCTATATGCAGAACTCCGGTATAGGAAATTCAGTCAATCCTTTGCTTTCTCTAGCCGATAAAGAAGTTTACTCCGTGCCAATGTTGCTGCTTGTCGGATGGAGAGGAGAGCCGGGCAGGAAGGATGAGCCGCAACATGTCAAGCAAGGGAAGGTAATGCTGAAGATGTTTGATGCAATTGAAATGGATTATGCCATTCTCGGAGATTCAATTGATGATGCTAAAGAAGTGATTGCAAAAGCGTCAAGCACATTCAATGAAAAGAGCTGTCCTTTTGTCATTGTTGTAAGGGAAGGTACTTTTTCAAAGCATGATTCAGATGACAAGACAGGAAGTGATTATGAACTTAGCCGTGAAGAAGCAATAGAGATGATCCTGCAGTCGCTTTCGGAATCCGATGTGGTTGTATCAACAACCGGCAAGGCATCCCGTGAAGTCTTTGAATTCAGGAAAAGAAATTCGCAGAGTCATGAGAGAGATTTTCTTACCGTGGGATCCATGGGTCACAGCTCGCAGATAGCATTGGGAATCGCACTGGCAAAACCGAAAATACGCATTGTAAATCTTGACGGTGACGGATCACTGATCATGCACATGGGTTCAATGACTGTGATCGGAAATACGTCCCCAAAAAATCTTCTTCATGTGATTCTCAATAACGGAGCGCATGAATCCGTTGGGGGACAGCCTACTGCAGCATTCGGGATTGACCTGCCGAAAATTGCAACTGCCTGCGGGTATAAGTTGAGCATGAGAGCAGTAAACTCAGATGAGTTGATGAGCGCATTGGACATTGCATCAAATGCCGAAGGACCTGTGTTTCTTGAAATTCGCGTTAATAAAAAATCGAGAAAAGATCTTGGCAGGCCGGATAAGTCGCCTGTAGAAAATAAAATCAGTTTCATGAATTTTCTCAAGAGTGAAGCAAATTGAATTTTTTGGAGAAGGCAGGCTCTCTGAGCTCGCCGAACTTCTTAAGAAATTCGAAGCAGGAAGAATATTTCTTGTTACAGGAAAGAACTCCTTTTCACAAAGCGGTGCAGAATCCAAAGTGAATGAACTTCTGAATAATATTTTATGCAATAGGTTTATTGTGACCACTGAATGCCCTGACATTGAGTTCATTAATTCAGGCATTAATGAAATTAAGAGATCAAACAGCAACTGTGTAGTTGCAGTGGGCGGAGGCAATGTCATTGATACTGCAAAAGCACTTAACATACTTTCAGTTCAAGACCTGCCTTCGGAAGAATATTTTCATTCAGACATGAATCCCGCAAAGAAAGGATTGCCTTTGATCGCAATTCCGACAACATCCGGTTCGGGCAGTGAAGCTACTCACTTTGCAGTGGTTTATTCAGGAGAAAAGAAATTCTCACTTGCATCGGAATACATACTTCCTGATGCAACAATTGTTGATCCTGAGTTAACATACTCATTGAGTTCATATCAAACAGCCGTATCGGGAATAGATGCATTCTGTCAGGCAGTTGAATCGTTGTGGGCTTCAGGATCAACCGCAGAATCCAGACAATTTGCCGAATCTTCAATATCATTGATAACGAAAAACTTCAATCAGGCGGTACAAAGTCCTGATGTTGACAGCAGAAGAAACATGTCGCTTGCTTCAAACCTTGCAGGTAAAGCCATAAATATCTCCAAAACAACAGCACCGCATGCCGTATCATATACCATGACAAGAAAATTCGGGATTCCACACGGACAGGCAGTATGCCTGACACTGGGAGAGTTCATGCGTTACAACTACGAAGTATCTCACGATGACTGCAATGATAAGAGAGGTTGTGAACATGTGAGATCGGCCATTGACAAAATAATTGAGCTTCTGGGTGCAAATACTTTGGAAGATGGTGTGTCCCGTATACGAGGTCTGGTAACTAATGCAGGACTGAAGACACGTTTAAGAGATTTTGGAATCGGACCCGAAGCTGATCTTGAAAAAATTGCCGCCAATACAAATACAGAAAGACTTGCAAATAATCCGAGAAGCTTGACACATGAAGGTCTTCTTAATATTCTGAAACGAGTTTATTGATTGTTCAAACGCGGAAAGAGAAAAATGAGAGAGAGCTTTGTAGCGGTCAGAATGGCAGCAGACAAGCTCACGGGAAAGAAAGTAATTATACTTGATATTGAAGAGCTTTCATTCATTCCTCATTTTCTTCCGGTTTACAATGCGCTCAAGAATAGAACAAACAGAATTTCATACTACATTGCAACTCATTACGCAGGTGACAAGGCACTGGATGCATTTGGCATCAGCAAGAGCAAGCAGTTTCCTGTTAAGATGAGCAGAAATCTCAAGGATGCCGATATTTTTCTCTCGGCTCACATTTACGGTGTAGGAAATCCAGCATCATATCGAATTCATATAAATCATAATCAGCCTGTTAAGTATCAGTCTTATCAGAAGAGAGACTTTGTAAATTTTGATGCGCATTTTCTTACAAGCCCATTGCACAGGGAACAGACTGAAGATACAATCCGGAATTATGATCTTGGAAAGATAAAGATCGATCTTTTTGATATTGGTTATTCAAAGTCTGATGCTCTGCTCAACGGAGAATATTCGAGAGACAAAGTTTTGAATGAACTGGGCTTGTCCTTGCAAAACAAAACAGTTCTTTATGCACCATCCTGGGATTCCGGTCTTTCATTAAGAACAAACGGTAAAGAGATAATCAGTAGATTGCTTGAGATGGAAGGTGTTAATGTAATTGTAAAACTGCATCCGATAAGTTATTGCAGTCCGGATGGACCGAATTATCAGTTTTATACAGGAGGCATTGATTGGGTGAAAGAGTTTTCCGAATTCGAGAGCAACAGGAATTTCAAACATGTTCCGGTGAGCAATATCGATCCGATACTTGCGGCATCGGACGTAATGATTACTGACGTAAGCAGTGTGGCTCTGGAATTTATAATGCTCGATAAGCCCGTTGTGTATATTGATTGTCCGGAATTTTTCGAAAAAACATTGAAGGAAGTTTACTCAGGATTTGGTGAAACCACTTCTGAATTTGTTAAGAATGATCCAAAGGCAAACGCAGGAAGGCATACGGGAATTGTCGTTCAGGAAATTTCCGAGCTTTCGTCAGCAGTCAGAAGATGTTTGGATGATCCGGATGAGTTGTCATACAAGAGGAAAGAACTGATGAAGAGATTAGCATATAACCCCGGGCAAGCAGGCGAAAAGGCGGCGGAAACAATTCTCAAAATTCTGAATGTTTGAATGACTCAGACGGACATTGAAATAAGACAAGATGTAATCTTAAAATTGGCCGACTCCTGGAGAAACAGCGGCATGGAATCAGGCGACACTGTTCTAGTTCACAGTTCATTATCCGGCTATCTGAGAAGTTACAGGGAGTCCGGCACGGAACTCACACCGTCAGATATTCTGGAGTCATTGATCTTGTGTGTAGGAGAGAGAGGAACTTTGATATTTCCAACATATAACTTTGGATTCACGAAGGGCGAGACATTTGACATAAGAAATACAAAATCGGAGACCGGTGCTTTGACAGAACGTGCACGCCTCAGAGAAGGATCTGTAAGAACAGGTCATCCGTTGTTTTCATTTGCAGTGATTGGTTACCATTCGGATAAATTCAGAGGTCTTAAGAACTTCAGCGCCTTTGGAATTGATTCTCCGTTTGCGAAGCTCATGCAGTTGGGAGGAAAGATAGCTGCAATTGATGTTGCGGGAGAACATTGCATGACATTCTATCATTATGTTGAAGAAATGGAAAATGCACCCAACAGATATCATAAAATATTTATGGGGAAGTATATTGATGAGGAAGGAAATGAATCCGAGCGTGAATTCAATCTTTATGCAAGGAATCTTGAGATGAAAGTAGAGACAGATGTGAAACCAATGGAAGAGTATTTATGGGAAAGCGGTTTGTATAAAGGTGACCGGCCCGGAGCAGGAACAAGAATGCATGTTATTGATGCAGTTACAGTGTATAGAGAAGCGGCGAAGTTGATTCGAAACGGAATGTCTGAAGGAATGCTTTACAGGAGAAGAGACCGGGAGTGAAACTTGAAATGGAAAAATATTTTGACCGCTTATGGCCGCTTAACAGAAGTCTTACGGGAAATGGAAACAGGGAAACGCTCAGGATTTTGTCTGAGCTTGTTGATTTAAGAATAAGAGAAATACCTTCGGGCACTACTTGTTTTGACTGGGCAGTTCCGCCTGAATGGAATGTTAAGGAGGCTTGGATCAAGGACAGCTCAGGAAAGAAGATCATAGATTTTGAAGAGAACAACTTGCATCTCATTGGTTACTCGCAAAGCTTTGAAGGAAAAATGAATCTGTCCGAACTGAAGGAACATCTTCATACTTTGCCAAGTCAGCCCGATGCAATTCCTTACATCACTTCTTATTATGCACCAAGATGGGGATTCTGTCTGAGGCATGATCAGTTAACAGATCTTAAAGAAGACAACTATGAAATCAAGATCGATGCACATCATGATTCAGGCGGCTCAATGACAATCGGCGAAGCTGTGATACCCGGAGAAACTTCAAATGAAATTCTTATATCCACATACATTTGTCATCCATCAATGGCAAACAATGAACTGTCAGGTCCAATCGTTTCATCATTTCTTTACAGACTGTTAATGTCGTCGCAAAGGAATTTTCATACATTGAGATTCATATTCATTCCCGAGACGGTTGGAGCGATCTGGTATTTATCAGAGAATGGCAGACGTCTTAGTGAGAATCTAAAAGCGGGATTTGTTCTGACATGTATAGGAGATGATGGTGCATTCACTTACAAGAGAAGCAGAAGAGGAGATACTCCCGCTGACAAAGCCGCTGAATATGTTCTTGAAAAGTCAGGTCTTGAATTCAGTGTGGAAAATTTTTTCCCCACAGGCAGTGATGAGAGGCAATTTTGTTCACCCGGTTTCAATCTTCCGGTTGGTTCGATCATGAGGACACGGTACGGGAAGTATGATGAGTATCATACTTCAGCCGACAACAAGTCCTTCATTTCATTTGATGCCATGGAAGAATCAGTGAACATTTGTGCAAAGGTTGTAGATACGATTGATAAGAATGCTGTGTACATGAATCTGCTTCCATATTGCGAACCTCAGCTTGGGAAGAGAGGGCTTTATCCAACACTGGGTTCGAGAAAAGATACAGGCGAATATGTGAAAGCCATGATGTGGGTGCTGAATCAATCAGACGGCACAAAAGACCTGCTTGATATAAGCAGATTGAGCGGCATAGAATTTTCTGCTCTTGTTGAAGCAGGAAATGCATTGCACAGTGCAAAACTTTTGGAAAGAATAAGTTAGCATGACATTTTGAAGAAGTATCTGATCACGGGAAGTTCCGGATTTGTAGGAAGAAAATTCATCGAGCATATCAACAGGTTTCCTTCGGGCAATTCTGTTGCCGGAATTGACGTAGTTTATCCGATTTACGATGTAAACAACTTCGGCAACATTGATTTCACATTCAGGCAATTTGACCTGAGGGATAAAGATCGTTTGTGCAAAGTCATATATGACTTTGCCCCTGATTATGTATTGCATCTTGCATCTTACAGCAGCGTCACGGGAAGTTGGAAGAGTCCGGGAACGAGTTTCCAAAACAATGTCAACACATTTCTGAATCTTGTTGAATCAATACGATCTGTCGGATTGAAATGCAGGCTCCTTTCAGTTGGCAGTTCCGAAGAGTACGGAACGGTAGACATAAAAGATCTTCCATTGAGTGAGGACCATACTCTCAATCCGACAAGCCCTTTTGGCATCGCAAGATATTCACAGGAACTTGTAGCAAAACTGTACGCAGAAGTTTACGGACTTGATATAATAATGACAAGATCATTCAATCACATTGGTCCCGGAATGAGTCATGAGAATTCCATTTCTTCTTTTGCAAGGCAACTTGTGGAGATCCGAAATTCAAAAAAGAATGAACTTTTGGTTACGGGAGATACTGATATTGTCAGGGACTTTATTGATGTCCGTGATGTGGCAAATGCATACGAGATGCTGTTGCTCAACGGCAGAAAGGGAGAGATCTACAATGTATGCAGCGGCTGCGGAATATCACTTCAAAACATAATTCAGATAATGTGTGAATTACTGGGCATTGAGATAACAGTTAAAGAAAACAAAAAGCTATTGAGACCGAAAGACAATCCTGTAATAATAGGAAACAACAGCAAGATCAAGTCGGAGATCCACTGGAAGAATGAGATACCTATAGAGACAAGTATACGGGATCTCATTGTTCATTATCAGGATCTGTATCAATCTAAGCATAATGGCAGCACGCCGGCAGCAAGAAGCGTGAAAGGAAGCTACAGGAATTAGCATGAGCAAAGTAATCAAGGTTGATGATGTGTCTAAACTCTACCGGCTTGGTGTTATTTCGTCAAAGACGATTGCCAATGATATAAATCGTTTTATCCTTCGACTTGCTGGAAAGGAAAATCCCGATATTAAGATTGGAGCTGTTAATGACAGGGCATTGAAGAACGGCAGTCAGATTGTTTGGGCGTTAAGGAACGTAAACTTCGAAGTCAACAGCGGAGATGTTCTTGCTGTAATAGGAAAAAACGGAGCAGGAAAATCCACACTGTTAAAAATACTGTCCAGGGTAACATCACCAACTATCGGAAGCATAAAGATCAGAGGCAGGGTAGCGAGCCTGCTTGAAGTCGGAACCGGATTTCATCAGGAACTTACCGGAAGGGAAAATGTATTTCTCAACGGTTCGATATTGGGAATGACGAGGAATGAGATCAAACGTAAATTTGATGAGATAGTAGATTTTTCAGGAATCGGGAATTACATTGACACACCCGTGAAAAGATATTCGTCAGGAATGCATGTAAGACTGGCATTTGCAGTGGCTGCACATCTTGAGCCGGAGATTCTGATAGTAGATGAGGTATTGGCTGTCGGTGATGCAGACTTTCAGAGAAAGTGTATTGGCAAGATGCAGGATGTATCAAAAAGAGAAGGAAGAACGGTATTGTTTGTAAGTCACAATATGGCAGCAGTCAAAAATCTTTGCTCAAGAGGATTGATACTTGAGCACGGCACCGTAACATTTGACGGCGACGTCGAAAGCTGTGTATCAAGATATCTTTCATCAGGATTTGGGGGAGAGGAATATGATCTCAAGAATCGCACGGACAGGGTAGGTGGAGACAAGTTCAAATTTGTTGATATGTCTCTGAAAGGAGCAAACCAGGAAAATCTATCCCAGGTGATATCTGGAGAGAAGCTATCAATTGATCTGGAGTATGAAACATATGAATCGCTTAAGGGAAACGTTATTGTATCCATTCACTTTGTTGACGGATTCGGCAACACAAAGGCATCATTTGTTACAGATGAAATGGGTGTGAAATTTGACATTATTGAAAAGAAGGGTAGGCTGACACTTGAGATTCCGAGGTTGTTGTTGAGAGCAGACAATTATGCGATCAGATTGTTTGCGAGCCTGAATGGAACAAGAACAGAGAATGTTCTTGACACGGTTGAGAATGCTGCGAAGCTAACGGTGCTTCAGGGTGATTTCTGGAAGACCGGCAAACTGAACCGGGGCGGTAATTACGGATTGATGGATGCGAATTTTTTGATAAACCAAAATAGCTGATACTTGAAAGTACTTGTAACAGGTTCAGAAGGATTCATCGGAAGTCATCTTACCGAGACTCTTTTCTCAGCAGGGCATGATGTGCGCTGTCTGGTTCAGTACAATTCATTCGGTCACAACGGCTGGCTGGACTCTTTTCCTGATGAGACCCTAAAAAGACTTGAGATCATTCGCGGCGACATCAGGGACAGTTTCATGGTAGAAGCAATATCAAAGGACATTGATGTAGTATTTCACCTGGCTGCACTGATTGCAATCCCGTACAGTTACTCTGCCCCGGAGAGTTACATAGACACGAATGTTAAAGGCACATTGAACATTTTGAATGCGTGCAGAAAACATGAGACCAAAAGAATCATCATCACATCAACCTCAGAAGTTTATGGAACTGCATTGTATGTTCCAATAGATGAGAAACATCCAAGGCAGGGACAGTCGCCATATTCCGCATCCAAGATTGGAGCTGACGCGCTTGCAGAATCTTACTTCAGAAGCTTCGAAATGCCTGTCACAATTGTCAGGCCATTCAATACATACGGACCAAGGCAATCAGCCCGTGCAGTTATCCCAACTATATTGACACAGATATTGACCGGTGCTGAAAAGTTGAAGTTGGGTTCATTGCATCCGACGCGTGATCTTGTATATGTGAAAGATACCGCAGAAGGGTTTGTCAGAATTTGCGAATGCGAAGGTCTCAAAGGTGAAGAAGTCAACATTGCAACCGGGTCAGAGATCAGCATCGGCAGTCTGGTAGAGAAGATCGTAGAATTGTGCGGAGTGAAATGTGAAATCGAAACGGATCAGATAAGACTGAGACCGGATAATAGCGAAGTAGAGAGATTACTTGGCTCCGCGGAGAAGTTGATGAAATATACGAGCTGGAAACCTTCAACCTCACTGGAAGCAGGATTAAGAGAAACAATAGAATGGTTTCGAAAGCCGGAAAATCTGAAGAAGTATCGTCCGGACATTTATAACTTATAAAAGAGCAGACAGCAGTTTAACGAGTGTTGAGCATTAAATTAAACTCAATTCAATTATTCAATGGTAAGTTAATAATACTATGAAGAGAAAGGAAAAGATAACACACAAGATACCACTGTTTGATCTCAATTTCGGAAAGGAAGAAGAGAGAGCAGTGATTGAAACATTAAGGAGTAAGTGGATATCGCTCGGACCTAAGACGATAGAATTTGAGAATAAATTTGCAGAAGCATTGGGAGCCCCATACGCAGTGGCATTGACAAACTGCACAACTGCACTTCACTTGTCCATGCTGCTGACCGGTATAAAGAAAGGTGATGAAGTAATTGTACCTTCGCTTACATTCTCTGCAACGGCAAATTGTGTAAGATATGTTGATGCTACACCTGTATTCTGTGATATCAAGAATGAGGAGGATCTGAACATGGATGTTCAGAAACTTAAGAAGATCATCACTCCGAAAACAAGAGCAATCATAGTGATGCATTACGGCGGATTTGCCAACGACATGGATGAGATCGTTTCGCTTGCAGAAAAAAGCGGAATAGAAGTCATTGAAGATTCATGCCATGCTCCGCTCTCGGAATATAACGGCAGAAAGCTCGGGACAATTGGTGAGATCGGCTGCTTCAGTTTCTTCTCGAACAAAAACATAAGTACCGGAGAAGGCGGAATGATAGTTACAAGCAACAGTGACCTGTATGAGAAAGCCAAACTATTGCGTTCACATGGAATGACGTCACTTTCTTATGAAAGATCCAAGGGACACAATGCAGGATATGAAGTTCATGGAATAGGATATAATTACAGGCTCGATGACATTCGCGCATCAATCGGATTGGTACAGTTATCCAGGCTGAAGAAGGATCTGAACAAAAGGAGAGCCATAAGAGATAGATACCTCAAAAGACTTTCACGATTCAGAAAAATTGCAATCCCCTTCAGAGACAGAAAGGAGTTTGTGTCGAATTACATATTCCCAGTGGTTTTAAGAAATTCAGACAAGGAAAAAAGAGACTATGTAAGAAGCCGGCTCTATGAGAAGGGAATTCAGACCAGCATACATTATCCTGCAGTTCACAGACTGGCTTACTATGAGAAATACAAAACCTCTTTGCCGGTTACTGAGTATGTATCTGACAATGAGATAACATTGCCTATGTATTCAGGACTCAAGAATGACGAGATAGATTATGTTGCTGATTCACTAATGAACATTCTCTGATTTGATAATTACCAAAAGTTTCGTGCTTGAGCATCAATTGAATTATTCGAATAACAAGAATTTCTGTTATGACAAAAACCAATAAACAATACAGATGAGGGCACAAGAACCTCTTGACAAGCTGTTAAAGAAACTATCTGTTGACAGAGCAGACAGTATTCTCAAAGCATTGAAGAGAATGGATGAAGTCGGAGTCAAGTTATTGATAGTCACTGACAAAGATTCATTCAGAAGTTTGCTCAGCATTGGAGACATACAAAGAGCAATTGTGCGCGGAGTGAAACTTCAGGAGAAAGTCGGAGGAATTCTAAGGGAAAGAGTGACGGTCTGTTATGAATATCAGAGCGATGAAAGTATCAGAGATTCCATGATCCATCACAGAGCTGAATTCATGCCGGTTCTGAACGAAGAGAATGACATAAGCAGAATAATCTTCTGGAATGATGTTATACAGGACAGGAGCATTCATGAATTGTCAGCGCTAAGTCTGCCTGTTGTCATAATGGCAGGAGGAAGAGGAACAAGATTAAAGCCGCTGACCAACATAATTCCAAAGCCGCTCATCCCATTGGGGGATAAGTCGATAATAGAATTGATCTTTGATTCGTACGGTAAATTCGGTATGAGAGAATTTCATCTTATAGTGAATTACAAGGCAGCTATGATAGAAAACTATTTGGCAGAAATTGACAGCAAAGACTATAAGCTGAATATTGTAAAAGAGGATTCCGAGTATGGAACAGGAGGAAGTCTTTCTATGCTTAAGGGCATTATCAACACTTCATTTTTCATGACAAACTGCGACACTTTGCTCGATCAGGATTTCTCGGAGATTTACAGATTCCACGTAGAAAATGGAAATGAGCTTACAATTGTCGGCGCGCTCAAACATTACTCAATACCTTATGGGAAGCTTGAATTCCAAAATGGCGGAAAACTTCTTGAGCTTACTGAAAAGCCGGAACTTACACTGACTGTAAATTCCGGAACATACATTCTCGAGCCCCACTTGTTGCAGGAGATTCCGGAGAAACAGTTCTTTCATATTACTGAGCTCATTGAAAAGATCAGAGAGAGGAAAGGCAATGTCGGAGTATTTCCCGTAAGTGAAATGTCATGGCTTGATATTGGCGAATGGAAAGAATTTACAAAGACACAGGATTTTCTTGCAAAGAGGAGAACAACTTAACATCAGTTCTGATTGATGCCGGCAGATAAGCTTAGAATATTGTTCCTTGGACATTGCAGTTACTTTCATGTTCAGAACATTGCTGCTCTTCTGAAGGAAAATCTGGACAATCTTCATATTGCAGGAGCAAATATGATCAGACCTGACGGAAAGAAAGTAACTGATAATGATCTGGGTTATTTCGATGAGTTTGTTTCTCTTCCGAGAAAGAGAGAGGTTGCGGTCAGCTCCGCCGACAAAAGAAATGAACTTTTGAAATCTCTTTCCGGTGGGAGTCTACAGAAATCAATTTTAAGAGATGCATTCAGATTAAGATTCGGACTTGCGGCAAAGCATCTGAGCGCTTCAGCGGAAGAGAGAAAGTACTCTGCAATGATGAGGGAGATATTTTCGCGATATGATGTTTTTCACTTTCATTTTATTGGTAAGGAACTGCTGATGCCCCTGAAATACATTGATAAGGATAAAGTGGTTGTGCTTCATGTTTGGGGATCTGATTTGCTGAATTCAGGTGGTATTGAAAGTTATGTTGCACAGCATGAAGCAATCCGTAGAGCTGATTACATCATCATCAATACCCTTGAAATGACTCAGTATTTCCTTGCAAAGTTTGGCAGGGAGTTTGCGCCAAAGATACGGAATGCTTTTTTTGTGATAGACAATGACATGATGGACAGAATTGCTAATTCAAATACAGCATTGCTCCGGAAAAAATTTATTGAAAGATACGGGATTAAGGAAAGTAAGATCATTGTAGAGGCGGGATACAATGCATCAAAGTTTCAGAACCACATAGAAATTTTAGGTCAGTTGAATTTGCTTCCCGTTCAAATGAAAGAGAAATTACATGTGGTCATCCCAATGACTTACGGATTGGGAACGAATTCCGGAGACTACATGAATGCTGTTAAGAAAGCAGCAGCAGATTCTTCCTTCTCAACAACTGTTATAGACAAGTTCATTACGCCTGAAGAAGTGCTTGAGCTGATTGCATCAACTGAGATCAAACTTAATCTGAGAGAGACTGATAATCTGAATACAGCAATGATTGAGTCATTCTGCTCTGACACAGTTGCAGTAAACGGAGCCTGGATGCCTTACGGAACACTGCGGAGAATCGGAGTTTACTACAGGGAATTAGGAACTATAAAAAATCTTAAGAAGGAAATGGAGTATTTGATAGACAACCTGGATTGTGAACGATCAAAGACAAGAAACAACAGTAAGATCATAAGAGAATTCTTTGATAACTCAAAAGTAGCTGTTGACTGGATCAATGCTTATGAAGACATCAAAAATCTATTAGCAAATAAGAGGACCATGAATGAGACTGCTTAAGTTTGATACTATTAATCCTGAGAAGTACATCTCTTTGAAGATAAATGAGAACGCCTCAGAAATTAGCGGCATGAACAGAGAGGAAATGCTTAACTGGATTATAAGTCTGCGCGGTAACTTTTCTGATTTCTACACTTTTCATCTGAGAAATCTCGGTTGGGAAGCAGAAGAATTCATTGTATCTCCACACTATCTGGAAAAGGTTATAGATGAATTATATGGAAGCACGAAGAGTATCAGACAAATCAAGGATGCTTTCCTGAATAAGCTCAGGCCTTTCAAAGACAGGTGGAAACTAAATGTTATAATGGATTACATAAACAGCTATAAGCCGGATGTGATTTTTGTAAGGGAGCAGATAGGGATTCAAAGCGACTTCTGGCACGGGTTCAGAAACAAATCTCTGATCGTATCAAGAATTGCAACGCCTGTTCCAAGATACTGGTCGCATACTGACTTTGATGTAATTCTTACATCAACCGATGTGTTCAGGGCATTCTTTGAACTGAACGGTGTGCCGTCTTACATAAATCCAAACGGATTTGATGACAGGGTTTTGGGAGAATTGAAGCAGGGTGACAAGAGATTCAACACTACATTTGTTGGAGGACTTGGAGATAAATTCTGGATCAACAGGACGAAGTGCTTCAGATATCTTGCAAAAAATACAGACATAATCTGGTGGGGATATAATGAAGAGATCTTTCCTGAGTCCGATGAGATCAGGCAGAGGCATCGCGGTCTTGCATCAGGACTTGAAATGCTTCAGATATATAGAGATTCACGGATAGTATTCAATGACTATGGTGAAATAGCGGACGGAATGGGAGTCAATCAGAGAATATTTGAAGTTCTTGGAACCGGCACATTCCTGCTGACAAGAAAGGCAAACAATCTTGAGAAAACTTTTCCGAAGGATATCTTTGCAACATTCACTGATGAAAAAGACTGTCTTGATAAGATAAACTACTTTCTGAAGAACGAAAAGGAGCGTGAAGAAATTGCAAAAGCAGGGCAGGAGTTCATAATGAAAAACTATAATTACAGGGATCTTATGAAACAACTTGATGAAATTTTAAAGCACAACTATAAGCGGAAATTTAAGAAGGATCTTTCATGAGTGTAGAACACATTAAGAACGGAGAACAACTTCTTGCAATAATTCTTCCCGGAGATTTTGCTGAACCGGGGATACATTTCTTTACTTCGAATGAACTGTCGCAGCAGCTTGGATATATGAATCACCCAGCAGGAAAGATCATTGAGCCGCATGTTCATAATCCTGTAACGCGTGAAGTACGTTATACGCAGGAGGTTCTGTTCATAAAGCGCGGAAAACTCAGAGTGGATTTTTATGATGACCGGCAGAATTATCTCGAAAGCAGGATACTGAATGCAGGAGACATTATTCTGCTGGCCACGGGCGGGCACGGGTTTGAAGTCATTGAGGATATCGAAATGGTGGAAGTGAAACAGGGTCCCTATCACGGTGACAGTGACAAGACAAGATTCACTACGCCGAAAATTGAGAAGCTAAAGATCATGAAAGAGTGAAGTTCATTCCGGTAAATGAACCTTTGCTTCAGGGCAATGAGAAGAAATATCTCAACGAATGCATAGATACCGGATGGATCTCATCTGAAGGTCCGTTCGTTTCTATGCTTGAGAAGAGATTCGCAGAGGTTTGCGGCAGGAAACATGGCATAGCCGTATGCAATGGAACAGCAGCGCTTGAGACTGCAGTCACCGCGCTCGGAATCAGCACGGGCGATGAAGTAATAATGCCGTCCTTTACGATCATATCATGTGCAACGGCTGTGATCAGAGCAGGTGCTGTTCCGGTCTTTGCTGATTGTGATCCGGTAACATGGAATATCGATCCGCAATCAGTTTCAGGGAAAATCACTTCACGGACAAAAGCTATCATGCCGGTTCATATTTACGGAATTCCTGCTGACATGAATGCCATAACTGAAATTGCAGACGAACATGGCTTGATGATAATCGAGGATGCAGCAGAGCAAATAGGACAGACTTATTATGGAAAGGCGTGCGGAAGTTTCGGAGAAGCAAGCACATTCAGTTTCTATCCCAACAAGCACATTACTACAGGTGAAGGCGGCATGGTAGTGACGGATGATGACAATATTGCTGAAAGATGCAGATCTATTCGCAATCTTTGCTTCATACCGGAAAAGAGATTTGTGCATGAAGAACTTGGTTATAATTTCAGAATGACAAATCTTCAGGCTGCCGTTGGTGTTGCACAACTTGAAAAGCTTGACGAGTTCATAATCAGAAAGAGGCAAATAGGAAATCTCTACAACAATCTTCTTCAAGGCGTTGAAGGGATTATCCTTCCTCTCTCGTCAAGTAATTATGCAGAAAATATTTATTGGGTTTACGGAATTGTGCTTAAAGAAACAACAGGTATGAATGCAGCTGAAGCAATGAAGAAGCTAAGTGAAATGGGCATAGGTACAAGACCTTTCTTCTATCCGCTTCATAAGCAGCCAGTATTGCTTGATACAGGTATAGCAAAAGAAGAATCGCTTCCCGTATCTGAAATGCTTTCAGAGATGGGATTCTATCTCCCAAGCGGACTCGCGCTCAGTGATGATGACATAGTCCGCTCAGCAAATTCATTGATTGAAATTCTCCGCACCTGATCAGAAAGAGAAAACACATCTCGTAGATCTTACATTGACTGAAGCCAATAAACTTTCTAAATAAGTTAATAATGAATGTAGGAATTATCGGATTCGGATACTGGGGTACAAACCTTGTAAGAAATTTTGCAAACCTGCCCGGGGCTAATCTGAAAACTGTTGTAGATAAAAGACCGGAAAGGGGAAAGTTTCTGACGACACTTTGCAGAACTGCTGCATTCTCTACAGAACCTGATGATGTCATTAATGACCCTGAGATCGATGCGGTTGTAATTGCCACTCCTGTGTTTACTCATTTTGATCTTGCTTACAGATCACTTAACAACGGCAAGCATGTGCTTGTGGAGAAACCAATGGCATCAAATATTTCCGAAGCACTTATTTTGGTAGAACTCGCACAAAAGACGGGTAAAATTTTGATGGTTGATCATACATATCTTTACACCGGTGCTGTTCAGAAAATGAAAACACTCATAGAAGCAGGACACATTGGCAACATTACTTATTTTGATTCAACCAGGATCAATCTCGGCTTGTTTCAGCCGGATGTCAATGTACTGTGGGATCTGGCAACACACGACATCTCTATCCTTAATTTTCTCATTCAGGAAAGTCCCGTCAGTGTTCAGGCAACCGGCATTTCCCATACCAATAATGGGATCGAGAACATAGCATATCTGACAATAAATTATGGAACTGGTTTCATGGCTCATTTCAATTGTTCATGGTCATCACCTGTCAAGATCAGAATGATGCTTATCGGTGGTGATAAGAAAATGATCGTGTTCAATGATCTTGAACCAACAGAAAAAGTCAAAGTGTATGACACCGGATATAACCATAAGACGGATGAAGATAAGAAGAACATACTGGTCGATTACAGAGCAGGTGACATTTACATACCCAAACTTGATACGCGTGAAGCTTTGACAAATATGGCGGCAGATTTCAGGGATGCCATACTGAACGGGACCCAACCGGTTTCAAATGATATTTCCGGTTTGAAGGTTCTGAAGATACTCGAAGCATCACAGCAATCAATCAAGAACAAAGGAATTGAAGTAGAGATAAGACATTGATAAGCAACTCAGTGCATGATTCCTATAGCTAAACCATACTTGACAGAAAGAGAATCAGAGGCAGCTGAACAAGCAGTATTGTCCGGCTGGGTTGCTCAGGGTCCGAATGTGAAAGAGTTTGAAAGAAGATTTGCAGAATATACAGGAGCAAAATTTGCAGTCGCAATTTCAAACTGCACCGCAGCACTGCATCTGTGTATGATCGTAACGGGAGTAGGTCCCGGTGATGAAGTGATCTGTCCTTCCATGAGTTATATTGCAACTGCAAACTGCATAAGATACACAGGCGCATCAGCAGTGTTTGCGGAAGTTGATCCGGTCAATTTCAATCTTGATCCGGCTGATGCCGAAAGTAAAATCACTTCCCGCACAAAAGCAATATTGGTTGCACATCAGTTGGGAATGCCTGCTGACCTGGAAAAATTCAGGAAAATCTGTGACAGGCACAATCTCAAACTGATTGAAGATGCAGCTTGCGCAACAGGCTCGTCATATAAAGGAAAGAAGATAGGATGCCACTCTGAACTTGTTTGTTTTTCATTTCATCCGAGAAAAGTTATTACGACAGGAGAGGGCGGCATGGTAACTACTTCAAGTGAATCATTGCGGGACAGACTTACGCTCTTGAGGCAACATGCAATGGCATCAAGCAGCATTGACCGGCATGCATCAGCAGGCAAGCTTTCAGAAGATCATGTTGAACTCGGATACAATTACAGAATGACTGATATTCAGGCGGCCATTGGAATTGTTCAGTTGGAACGGCTTGATTCTATTATTGAAGAACGAAGAATCATTGCCAAAGAATATATTAGCGGACTGTCTGAGATTGAATGGATTAGTCTTCCAACAGAAGAAGAGGGGTACTTTTCCAACTACCAGTCCTTTGCATTGAGAATTCATCCCGGCTCGCCTGTCACACGGGACGAGTTGATAAGAGTCCTCGGTGAAAGCGGAATCTCAACCAGGAAAGGAGTCATGACCGCTCACAGGGAAACCGCTTACAGAGATATTTATCGAGATGTGAACTTGCCTGTATCTGAAGCAGCTTCCGACAACAGTCTGATGATTCCTCTATATGCACCTATGTCTAATGATGATATCAAAAGAGTAATTAACGAAATCAAGAAGGCATTTGAAGTCTAAGTTAAATACAGATTCTCGGAACCAAAAAGTGTTTCTTGCGCAATGAGTAATTCCGGAAAGAATCTTTCGCTGAAGAACAGGATACGACACTGGAAGTATAAGAATTACTTTGATTTCAGGATAAAGACGCCTGGAAACAAGTTTGTAATGTATACACGCGGCAGAACAGGAAGTACAGTCTTAACGGAACTTCTGAATTGCCATCCTGAGATCTTTTGCGATGTTGAAATATTCAATTACATATATTGTCGTACAAGGATCAGGTTTCCTCAACAGTATATCAAAAGCTGCAGTAAGCGCGCTTCAATTTATGGAAAGGATGTTTATGGTTTCAAAGTCAAGATAGCTCAGCTAAGAATTGAACATAAATATAAGAACTATGACAAGATCCTTTCTGATCTTTCTGAAGACGGTTGGAAGTTCATACATCTTAAACGCGTAAATTTTCTCAGACATAAACTGTCAAGTCTGATTGCAACTGAAACAAAGATATTTCATCTGAGAAACGGTGATACTTCAGAGCAAAGAAAAATTACAGTTGACTTCGATACAATCTTGGAAGGAATTACATACGGTGAAGAAGTTGAAAGAACTGAAGAAGAGAACCTCAGGAATATTCCTCACATCAAAGTGATCTATGAGACGGACATACTGGACAACTCAAAGCATCAGGAAACTGCAGACAAATGCTTCAAATATCTCGGGTTGAAATCATTTCCGGTTACCACAGATCTTAAGAGAATTACAACTGACAAGCTTCAGGATATGATTTTGAACTATGACGAAATCGAGAGAAAGCTTAAGGGCACAAGATTTGAAAAATACTTGCTCTGACTGAGATGGAAAAAGCTAACGAAAAGGTCTTTGGAATGTACTCTGAGTATTATGACCTTCTATACAGGGATAAGGATTACGTGGCAGAAACTGATTACGTGGCAACACTATTGAACAGGTTCATGCCTGAAGCCAAGAACTTGGTTGATCTTGGATGCGGCACAGGGAAGCATGCAGTTGAGTTTGCAAAGAGAGGATATAAAGTAACAGGAATTGAAATGTCTGAATCAATGCTGAACATTGCAAAGAACAATCTTCCTGGTTCCGGCATTGGGACGAATGATGTGAAATACATTTGTGGTGATATTTCAAAGATACAAACCGGCGAGAAATATGATGCGGCGATGGCACTGTTTCATGTAATGGGATATCTGACTGAAAATTCTCAGATCTTAAAGGGGATACGGAATATTGCCAGTCACTTAACTGACGGCGGCCTGCTAATATTTGACTACTGGTATGGACCCGCAGTGCTTTCTCAGAAGCCTGAAAAAAGATCAAAACTGTTGAAGGGAAACGGGCTTGTGCTCAGGAGAAATGCAGAACCTGAATTGCTGATCAATGAGAACATAGTTGAAGTTAATTACAACATTGAAGCAAAAGCAGAGTCCGGAGAAGTATTACAGCTTGATGAGAAGCACAGCATGAGATACTTTTTTTTACCTGAGATCAAGTTGTTGCTTGATCAATGCGGTTTCAGAGTGCTGTTGAATGAGGAATGGATGACAGGTAAGGAATTAAGCGAAGAAAGCTGGTCAGGTGTTTGTGTGGCAAAACTTGATTCGGAGAAAAAATGAAGACAGTTGCAATTATAACTCCAAAGATTGATACATTCAGTAACCCGACTCTTATTGCCATTATTGATGAATTGATAAACAGAGGCATTAAAATTTTATTCTTCGGGTTCGAACAGATCTTCATTCCGAAGCACTTCATGGAAAAGATCGAACTCTATGAACTTCCATTTAACTTTTACAAGTTTGAACCAAGTATAAGAACCGTTAAGAAGATTTCGGTTCAGTATGTTGATCTTTTTGTCAAGCTTAAACTGAAGAACAAAGTTGACAATTTCATATGTGTAGATCCAATGGGTTTGGTAATAGCCGGCAGGATGAAGAACGTCTCGAATGCCAGGATAACTTATGCATCCTTTGAGATATTTTTTGATGATGAGTTCTTTGTTCAGAGAAAGAAAATTCTAAAGGATCTGGAAATGAAATACAGTGCTGTTGTTGACACTGTAATCATTCAGGACCAGAGAAGAGAAAAACTTCTGAGGGATGTAAACAACTTTTCTGAAAAGACTAAGTTCATGCATATCCCTGTGTCACCTTTGCCTTTAGATGTTTCAGGAAATATACCTGACCTGCATGAGCAGTTTGGAATTCCCAAAGATAAGAAGATAGCTGTTTACTCAGGATCACTGCAGGGTTGGAGCGGTATAAATGAAATGCTGGAGCTCTTTCCGGATGAATGGAATTATGATTACTGGTTTTTGATCCATTCTCATCACAGACTTGAGGAGGAACATCCGGTTAAGAAAGCAGTTAACAATCTCAAAAACAGCGGCATGCCTGTAACTCTGCATGATGAGCCGTTCTATGAGTACAAGGACTATGCATCTTTTCTTGCCGGTTGTGACGTAGGATTTGCAACATACTTTCCGAATCCGTTAGATATTTTTGCAGGTAAGAACATTCAGGTAATCGGTCTTTCTTCCGGAAAATTTTCCACTTATATGATGCTCGGTTTGCCCACAGTTACAACAAACCATATGACTTATGTTGAGCTTAACAGGGAGTATTCATTTGGAAGCATTATTAATGATGCCAAAGACATTCGAAATGCTTTGAATGTGATCAGTAATGATTTTCCAAGAATGAAAGAGAATTGTGTAAGACTTTACAAAGAAGTATTGGATCCCACCAATAGAATAAAGGCACTGGTTGACAATATTGAATTCAACAAGTAATGAAGCAGAGTAATCATACCGGGCCAAGTGGCTTGTTATCCGAACTTCCTCCTCCTCCGGAAGGAAAGAAAGGATGGCCCTGGGATAAGGAAGCTGAGCCGGAAAGTTACAACTCTATAAAGAAGCTTCCGAAGATCTCAATCATTACACCATCGTTCAATCAGGGTAAGTTCATTGAAAAAACAATCCGCTCGGTGCTGCTTCAGAACTATCCTAATCTGGAATACTTTGTTGTTGACGGAGGAAGTACTGATGAGACTGTTGAAGTTATTAAGAAGTATTCAAAGTGGATAACTCATTGGATAAGTGAAAAAGACAATGGTCAGACAGATGCCATCAATAAGGGGATAGCAAGATGTTCAGGAGAAATTTTCAACTGGCTTAACAGCGATGACTTTTACAGCCAGGAGTGTTTTAAAATCCTGGCAGAAAACTTTGAGCCGGGAAAGACAAAAATGCTTGCCGGTGATTACAGAATATTTCATGACGACGGAAGAGAAGAGGACAAGTTGATTGACTTTAAGCTTCAGCAGACGCTTGAAGAAACAATTGCCATAGTTCTCATCAATCAGCCATCCTGTTTCTTTGATCTTGATTCTGTGAAACAGCTTGGAAGTCTCAATGTAAATCTGCAGTATGTTATGGATCAGGATATCTGGAAAAGATTTCTCTTCACTTACGGTCAATCAAATGTAATCTACATTAATAAGTTGCTTGCGAATTTCAGAATACATTCTGAATCAAAAACATATCAGTTTGAGTTTGAAAAAGAATACAACATGATATTCGCATCAATAGCACGTAAGTGCGGAATGCCATTGCAGGCACAATATCTTGAAGAATACCACGGCATTGAAAAGACAAGAAGCTATGAGTTTGAATTCAAGTTTGATAAAGAAACAATTGAAACAGGAAGAGGCGCAATAAACAATGTCCTGTATCAGATAGCAAGGGGAGCGTATACGGCCGGTGACTATGTGGAATTGAAAAAGTGCTTGTCAGTTTTGCAGCCAAAATATCTAAACAGCAAGCAAAAAAGTTATGTCCAGAAACTGAAGATCAAGAGGACACTTAACAAGCTGAACATACTCCCTCTCCTTAATATTTTTATGAAGTCAGTAAAATCAGTTTCATAATGAAGAAAATGAAATTGTACTTTGGGTAAAATTGCCTTTGTCACAACAAACAAATCTGCATGGGGCGGAAGTGAATATCTGTGGTATCAGACAGCTATCAGGTTTTCAGTTTCCGGTCATAAGGTTATTGCAGGTGTTCCCAGATGGAAATCACTTCCGGGTGAATTGGATCTTTTAAGAGACAACGACATAGATGTCAAATTTACTACGGATGTTTCAAGCATTAAGAAGATTGTGAACAGAATTGTCCCGTCCCGAAATCAGTTGAGCTATATGAATGACGGATATAAGTTTCTTAATGATTTTCGGCCTGACCTTACTGTCATAAATCAGGGAGGAAATTGGGGAGGAATTGACTTGATGGAATTCTGTTCCGGCTCCGGACTGAAGTATGTGACAATCTCACAGGCTGCAAATGAAGCAAAATGGCCGGATGACAATTCGTCATTGAAGCTAATGTCAGGACTAAGGAAAGCAGAAATGAATTACTATGTCAGCAATGCCAATATCAGACTTACTGAGCTTCAATCAGCGGCAAGAATTGATAAAGCAAGAGTTGTATTCAACCCGTTCAATGTTAGGTATTCTTACGACCCGCCTTATCCGGATGTAAATTCGGGTTTCAGAATTGCAAATGTTGCAAGGCATGAGTTTTATCCGAAAGGTCATGACATATTATTCTGTGTTCTCAATGAAAAGAAGTGGAGAGACAGGAATCTGATCGTAAGTCTTTATGGAAAAGGAGAACACAGCAATTCAGTGAAGAGATTAAAGGATTATTTTCGTCTCGACAATGTGAAAATAGAAGGACATGTATCGCCTGAGGAAATCTGGAAGACAAATCATGCTCTCATACTGGCATCAAGGTATGAAGGACTGCCGCTTGCACTTGTAGAGGCAATGTTATGTTCAAGAGTACCTGTTGTAACATCCGTTAGCGGAAATCCCGAAGTGATCACAGACAACGAGAATGGATTTCTTGCCAAAGCAGCTACTCCGGAATTTCTTGACGAAGCTTTGGAGAGAGCCTGGCAAAGCAGAGACAATTGGAAAGAGATTGGTGTGAAGGCAGGAAAGTCTATAAGAGAAATTGTTCCCGCAGATCCCTTAGCATACATGTATGATGAAATTATTTCTCTTGGAATCATCAGTAAATGAAAAATAATCTGTCTTAGAATTGGGAGATATTATCTCACATAAGAATGAGAACGCAAAGTTCAAAGTCTGTATTGTTACTGCAATACTTCCGCCTGCATACGGTGGTGCGGAAGTTGCCGCATTTCAGTACTCACTTAGACTGAAGAACGACCCGGAGTCGGACGTTATTGTGATTGGCTGGGACAGGACTGATGCATACAGGGAAAGTGGAAGAAACTTTGACTTTGTTCACGATGTATCGGTCAAGGAAAATCAAAATGATGCAAGGGGAGTACTCATATACCTTCAGCAATATGCACACCTGTTCAGATGTTTCAAGGCTCTATTGCCGCCAATGTGGAAGTACAGAGACAGGTATGACTTTATACATAATTTCAATTCCGGATTTGCTTTCAATCGTGTATCTATTCTTATCGGCAAGATCCTTGGCAAGAAAGTAGTTACAGAAACATCTCTTGTGGGTGACGATGATCCGCTCTCACTTGGCAGGTTTGTTGATTGGAAGGATTATCTAAAACCAAAATATATCAGGTATCTTTTTTATAAAATGGCCGACGGCTATGTCAGCAAATCACCTGTGATCACAAACATATTCAGGAAATCCGAGATCCCGATGGATAAGGTGTTCGAGATATCTTATGCGGTGGATACAAATCTGTTTAAGCCAATAAGCACTGATGCCAAAGCAGAACTGCGCAGTAAACTTGGGATTTGGAATGAGGGCAAGCATATACTTTTCGTAGGAGGAATCAATGAAAGAAAAGGCGTGCATATTCTTGTGGATGCATTCATAGAAGTGGCAGAAGAGTTTCCTGATATTCATCTGCTGATTGCAGGACCTACTTATAAATATGATCAGAGCTATATAGAAACGATAAAGAGCAGAATCAACTCCACTAACCTTGGAGACAGGATCAGGTTTACAGAGAAAAGCATTGAAAATGTGGATGAATATATGAAAGCAGCCGACATCTTCGTCCTGCCTTCTAAGAAAGAAGGATTCCCAATTTCCGTGATTGAAGCAATGTCTTCAGGACTTGCCGTAGTTGGATCAGATATTCCGGAGATCGCTCAAGCTCAGATCTCCAACGGTGTTGACGGACTGATCTTTGAACAGGGCAATTATAAGAAGCTTGCAGATGCGTTTAGAAGGCTCTTGTCAGACGAAGAAGAGATGAAAAGAGTGGGAAGTGAAGCAAGATTAAAGGCGGTAGAAAACTGGTCAACTGTAATTGTAGATAAGAAGTACAAAGAACTTTACTATCGTATAAGGTTAAGTCCAAAAGAATGGATGAAACCTGATGCACTCCGCACTGTTCCATTGTCAACGCATGGAAAGAAGATCAAGGTTCTTTTCAACATCCCGAATTTCAATACTGCCGGAAGCGGAAGAGCATTGCTTAATGTTATCGAACGGCTTGACAAGAATACATTCGAACCTGAAATCTGCTGCAGGCACAGCAAGGGAGATCTGTTTGAAGAGGCAAAGAAACTCGGCATTCCAATACACATTGCTCACTTCACAACTTTGATGAAACCCAGAGGCAGAGCAGTTAGAAACGTAATGAGACTCTCCAGATTTTTCAAAGAGCTGAATCCTGATATCATTCATTCTTATAACTATTCCGATGACTATTCTGAAGCACTTGCCGCAAGATTAGCCGGTATCAAGTGGATATATACAAAGAAGAACATGGGTTGGGGAAGTAATGCCTGGAAGTTGAGAACAAAGTTTGCAAGTGTCATCATTCCGCAGAACACTGACATGATTGAGGAGTTTTTTCCGGGCAAGGAAAATCTTCATCTCATTCCGATAGGGATAGACATTTCTGAATTTGCCAATAATGAGAATGCAGATTTGATTCGCGAAAAGTATAACATTGCAGGATCGGAACCTGTTATCATAACAATCGCAAATGTTATTCCGATCAAAGGAATTGAGTTTCTCATAAAAGGTTTCTCGCTCATTCTGGAGGATTTTCCGCAAGCAAAACTTCTTATCATTGGAGAAGACAAAACAGAATATGCAGATATTCTCAAGAATGAAATTTTAGGTCAGGGTTTTGAGGACAAAGTGATCTTCACGGGCAGGCAGAGCAATATAAAACCATTTTTCAAATTAGCTGACATATTCATACTCTCTTCTACGAAGGCCGGTGAAGGCGGTCCGATATCAATTCTGGAGGCAATGGCAAGCGGAGTTCTTTGCTACGGCAGTGATGTTCCCGGGATCAGGGATCAGTTCAAAGAATTGCAGGATCAGCTTTTCGAGTCGGAGAATCCCGGGGCAATTGCAAATAAAATCTTGCACGCAATGCGACTCACTGAAGAAGAAAGAAAGCAAAGAATTGAAAAGCAGACACAGTTCATTTTGCAGAATTATTCCGTGGAAAATGAAGTGAGTAAGCTTCAGGATCTGTACAAGCAAATTGTATTTAATCCCGGACTTAACGGCCACGCAGGAAGCTCAACCAAAGTTGCTTAAGTATCTTCCACATTATCTCCGCAAGAGGTTTGAGAAAAAAATAGTTGTTATTGAGAGTGATGACTGGGGGCTTGAAAGAGGAGTTGACGATGAGTCGATCGAATGGGCAAAGAGAAAGTTCGGGGAGGAGAACTTTACTAGATGGACTTTGGATGCACTTGAGACTGAGGATGATCTGAAATTGTTATATGAAATATTGCGGTCCCATGAAGATGGTTCAGGAAATCACCCTGTAATTACTGCAAATTTTGTAACGCATAACATTGATTATTCATCCGGAGATTCATTTGAATTCATTCCGATCAGCAAAGGATTCAATTCAACCGAAAATCCCAATGAGTCTTACAGAGTTGGAATTAAAGAAGGACTGATTTTTCCTCAGTTGCATGGTTACAGCCACTACAACTTATCTGCATTGCGTGAATATTCACTAACTGATGAAGCTGCTGAAGCATTTGATAACAAGTATCTCACTTGCCGATCAACCATCAGAGGAAATCTGGCATTTCTTCAGGGCGAACTGGGTGAGGATAACTCTGACATTTCTAAGATAAAGGAGGCAGCGGATGAATTTGAAAGATGTTTCGGATTCCGGTCAGTTACAATCATTCCGCCTACATTCATACTTGACACATCTGCGCTAAAGTATCTCAAAGAATCAGGTGTTAAACTTGTTCAGTCATCTAACAGAGTGCAACAATCCAACAAACGCAGATACAGTGTTCCGTTCTTCCGAAAGCGGGGAGGTCTGATTTGGTCTATTAGAAACGCAAGGCTTGACCCGGTTGAAGGCTACAATTTCTATCATCAGCAGTGCATTGACTCAATAGAGAAAGCTTTCCTTAACAAGCTTCCGGCTGTAATAGATTTTCACCGTGTAAATTTTTCGGGAAGGTTCAATCCGTCTTACAGGGAAAGAACTTTGACTGAGCTCGATTCATTGTTTGCTAAAGTATTGAAGAAGTGGCCTGATGTAATGTTTATCCATTCACAAAAATTATATGAATTGATTTGGCGACAAGAAACCAGATAAAGTTCCTTCAGGAAAACAAGGACATCATGAAAGATCCTATTCTTATTGTTGGATCGAGGCAATATGAATTTGACAAAGAGGATATACGCAGGTGTCTGACAGGATTAGGATTCAGCGATATTACGGGAATTGATATTGTTGATGGTGAGGGTGTGGATCACGTAGTGGATATTACTGACAACAATTCAGAGTTTATCAGAAACCGCACAGCAAGTTTCAATACCGTGATCTGCATGGAAGTGATGACACATGTTAAGAATCCGTTTGCAGCGGCGGATAATCTTGTTTCCATGCTGAAACCCGGAGGTGCAATGGTATTGTCTGAGTGTTATGTAAGAAAGATTTCCAAGATGCCGCTGGATCTCTGGCGATTCACTTATGACGGCACGAGGCAATTGTATTCAACTCTGAAGTTTGATGACAGCCGGGCAAGGATATCCCTTACAAGAGACAAGGGTGAGAATCTCATGCCGTTGAAATATCCGCTGCCGCAGGTTCTTTCCGAGAAGCATTCGGATGAAAGCAAGACCGGATTCTTCTTAAGACGGCTTCACAGAAAGTTTTTTGCCGGCGGTATATTTGAGATCTCTCGTTTGTTTCCGGAGACAACGATATATTCGATTGCAATAAAGTGAATCCTTTCGATATCATTATGGAATTGTGATGACGCCCGAGATCTCGATAATAACGCCGCTGTATAACGGTTCAAAGACTCTGCTCGAGACTGCGATGAGTGTTCTTTCTCAGGATTTTACGGACTGGGAATGGATACTTTTTGATGACGGAAGCACTGACAGCACGCTCAGAATTGCCGGAGAACTTGTCAGCAAGCATCCGGGAAAGATCAAGTTTTTCACGCACGAAAATAATGCGAATCACGGAACGGCTTATACGAGAAACCGAGCAGTTGAAAGATCATCCGGCAGAATAATTTCATTCATTGATCAGGATGACATCTGGGTTGTTGACAGATTGTCACATCAGCTCAGAATTTTGAATGAATTTTCTGAGTGCGCAATGATTTGGTCACCTGCATTATACTGGTACACAGACAGGTCATTTGTTCAGCCGGTCGGATATCGCGGAAGAGGATTGCATACGGGTGTATACCTGCCGCCGAAATTTGTGAGGATATTTCTCAGCGATCTGAGAGGCACACCACTGCCAAGCGGCAGTCTGCTCGGACGTGAACAATTCGAAAGCGTAAACGGATATGATGAGACTATCAGAGGCTCTGAAGATATAGTGCTTTGGTTAAAGCTTGCCCAGAAATTTCCTATCTACTTTGACGACAAGGTGCTCATTAAATACAGAAAGCATGAAGACTCCACTTTAAGGGTTGCAAAACGCAGCGGAAAGATGGATGAATGGGACGTTGTATTTTATAAATGGGTGAACAAATTTCTGAAGGAAGGTAATGCTGATCAGAATCTTATTGAGGAGAACGACTTTGCATATTACAAGACTCTGAAAAGAATGCTTAGTAAAGAAGGATACTTTAAGAGCAGGATCGGATTAAAGAAAAAGTTGAATGAATATCCAGAGATTGGAAAGAGATTCGGGCTTGATTACCTTCTTGATCTTGCAATGCCTTTTGATCTTGCAAACAGGATCTCTGCAAAGATAAGATTTGACTTGTTAAGGCAGAAATGAGTACAAAGATCATAATGCCAATAATACCTGCAAAGCAGTGCTTTTACAGGAAGGGCGGAGATTCCGGTGTCGATCTTAGGGCTGTCTGCATATTTGCTGCGGCAGGATTCTTTCTTGGCGATGACACATATTTCAAAAATCTTAGAGCAATGCAACCGGCAACGGAATATGAGTTGAATGATAGAGGCGAAGTTACCTGGTCAAATGTTGTATGGCGCTGGAAATATGAACCTGAAGAGAAAACAATCGAAGAGGCAACAGAGGAATTTGCTTCTTTGTTTGAAGCTATAACCCGGAGATTGCTCGGAGATAAAAAGGTCATACTTCCGCTGTCAGGCGGACTTGACAGCAGGAGTCAGGCAGCTGCTCTGAATGAAGGTGATAATGTTCATTGCTATTCATACAAGTTTGCTGAGAGTTTTGATGAAACAAAATACGGGCGCGAGATTGCAAGAGCAAAGGGATTCGAGTTTACGGAGTATATAATTCCAAGAGGGTATCTTTGGACAAAGATTGATGAGATATCAAAGTTGAACAATTGCTATGCAGACTTTACTCATCCAAGACAGATGGCACACATTGAAGAGATTAGCAAGCTTGGTGAAATTTTCTATCTCGGGCATTGGGGTGATGTTTTGTTTGATGATATGAAGGTTGAAAATGATCTTACATTTGATGAGCAGTTGAATACTTTGGAGAAGAAGATCATAAAGCGCGGCGGAAAGGAACTCGCAGAATCTCTGTGGAAAGCATGGGGAATCGAGGGCAACTTTTCCGATCATCTGAGAAGCAGATTGTCTGACCTGCTTTCGGAAATAAAAATTGAAAATGCAAACTCCAGGATCCGCGCATTCAAATCAATGTACTGGGCACCGAGATGGACTAGTGCAAATATGAACACGTTCAGTAATTACAGGCCCCTAGCACTTCCTTATTATGATGATGAGATGTGCAGGTTCATTTGCAAAGTACCTGAAGAGCATCTGGCAAAGCGTCAGATTCAGATCAACTACATTAAGAAAAAAAGCCCGGAGCTTGCTTCAATACCATGGCAGGAATACGATCCGCTCAATCTGTACAGTTATAAAAACTTTGAATCTGCATCAATGATCCCTCTGAGGGCTGTAAGAAAGGGGAAGAGGATTATCAATGAGAAGATACTCGGAAAAAGGAAAGTAACCCGCAATTGGGAACTTCAATTTCTGGGAGAGGATAATGAGCTAAATTTGAAAAGCAGACTATTTGAGGAAAAGAAGTTCAGTGAGTTCTTGCCGCAAGAAGTAGTGAAGAAATATTATGACAATTTCATGCAGACAGATGATGTAAAGTATTCGCATCCCGTTAGTATGCTGCTGACGCTTTCGCAATTCTGCAAAATGAACCTGAACTGATGAGTGCAAAGAATTTTACAGTAGCAATCTATTCCGGTAACATTCCGTCAACAACTTTCATTGAGAATTTGATTGATGGCATGGCGGAAGCAGGTCTGTACATTTTGCTGTTTGGAAAGAAAACTGCTGATGTAAATTACAAAGGAAACGTAAAAGTCGTAGCAAGTCCGCAGAGATTACTGCCGCTTGCATTGTTCGTTGTTCGTCAGGGTTTGAGACTTCTCCTAAACGACAAGACTAAGTTCAGAAAATTATATTCATCTTCAAGATCACGAAGTACCGGAGTGAGATACTTCTTAAGGGATTTGGGCGCAATGCTCCCAATTCTCAATGCTCGGCCGGATGTCTTTCATGTGCAATGGGCAAAGACAGTGCAGGTCTATCCGGAATTGTTTGAACTGCTTGAGGGAAAGATAGCCGTCAGTCTGAGAGGTGCTCACATAAATTACTCGCCGCTGAATGATCCGGGTCTTGCAGAAACGTACAGAAAGGTTTTTCCGAATGTGGACGCGTTCCATGCAGTTTCCGAGGACATCGCAAGGGAAGCTCAAAAGTACGGAGCCGCTAAGGAAAAGATAACTGTTATTCATTCAAGTGTAAGAGACAGTCTCCTTAAGGAAAACAATAACGGTGTCACTGCAAAAGAAAAACTTGAGATAATTTCAGTCGGAAGGTTTCACTGGAAGAAAGGCTATCATTACGGACTTGATGCAATGCACATTCTAAAGCAGAAGAAAATTGATTTTCATTACACCATTGTTGCACAGGGTGAAATGCCGGAAGAGCTTGTCTTCCTTATCAATGAGTATGAGCTTAGTGAAGATGTAACTATCATTCCCGGACTTAAGTATGATAAGCTGATTGAAAAATTGAAAACTTCGCACATACTATTGCTGCCAAGTGTTGAGGAAGGAATTGCAAATGTTGTGCTTGAAGCCATGGCAGTCGGAGTGCCCGTAGTTACAACTGATTGCGGAGGCATGGATGAAGTTGTAAATGATAATTCGAACGGATTCATTGTAAGCGTCAGAGATCCTTCTGCAATAGTTGACAAGATCGTCGAGTTCAGACAGAAGAACTACGGCGAACTCAAGGCAATGACAACCAAAGCAAAGGAAACAATACGGAACGAATTTTCCAGAGCAAAACAGATTGAGCACTTCGTTGAATTCTACAACAGGCTTGCTGCGGGATGAAAATAGGTCTGGTGCTCCCTGATCTTCCTCAATACTCTGAAACATTCTTTAACTACAAGATCAAGGGTCTGATTGCAAACGGGCATGAAGTGGTAGTATTCACAACACGAAATGAGAATCCGGTTTCGGTACTTCCATACAAAGTCAGATTCGCTCCGCCGGTCAGAAAGGGAAATCCTGTTCTTCAGGGATTTCAAACTGCAGTAACCTTGCTCAAAGTTTTGATCACATCTTATTCCAGCTCTGCCAGATTATTTGGTTTTGAAAGAGCTGACGGGAAAAGCATTGCCGGTGCACTCAAATCGCTTTATCTGAATTCGCACATAATAAGTGAGAGAGTTGACAGACTTCACTTTGGATTTGCTACTTCTGCTCTTCAGAGAGAAAACGCAGCAAGAGCCGTGGGTGCACGAATGAGTGTGAGTTTCAGGGGCTTTGACATAAATGTTTATCCTTTGAAACATCAGGGTTGCTATGAACTTCTTTGGAAGAGAACCGACAAAGTTCATACTATATCAGACTATCTTAGGACAAAGGCCGTTAAGTTGGGATTGCCTGAAAGCAAACCTTTTGCGAAGATTACTCCAGCAATTGATATTTCTAAGTTCTCACTCAAGAGTGACAGCGGAAGATTTCATGATCCGGTCAGAATACTGACTGTCGGCAGACTAAACTGGATAAAAGATTATGAGACAGCAATATCAGCATTGGGAATTCTCAAAACGAAAGGTGTGAATTTTACTTACGAGATAATTGGAGAAGGCAAGGAAATGGAGAGACTGAAATTTGCTGCTTACCAAACGGGAATCTGGGACTCGGTGAAGTTCAGCGGTAAGGTCTCTCACGAAGAAATTGCAAAGCGAATGCAGGAGTCGGACATCTATTTACAGACAAGCATGCAGGAGGGCTTCTGTGTTTCTGTACTTGAAGCGCAGGCCGCAGGATTGATATGCATAGTGAGTAATGCTGACGGATTGAAGGAGAACGTTGTAGACAATGTCACCGGATTCTTGGCAGAAAGAAGAAACCCTGGAGATTTTGCGGACAGAATATCAGATGTCATTTCAATGAGCGAGTCAGAGCGACAGCAGATTGCGCAAGCAGCAAGAATGAGAGTTGAAGAAGAGTTTAGCATTGAAAGGCAGAATCAGTTATTCAATGAATTTTTTCTGAACTGATAAATAATCAAATGAAAATTTCTGTTGTCAGTCCCGTTTACAAAGCAGAAAAAATAGTAGATGAACTCGTAAAGAGATTGACGGAAGTCCTGCGAGAATTAAGTTCGGAATATGAGATCATTCTTGTCGAAGATTGCGGAGGTGACAGATCGTGGGAAAGGATTGAAGACAACTGCCGCCGTGATGAACATGTAAAAGGCATTCTGCTCAGCAGAAACTTCGGTCAGCATTATGCAATAACTGCAGGATTAATGGCGGCAACAGGAGATGTGATTGTTGTTATGGACTGTGATCTGCAGGATGATCCGGTTCACATAAAAAAACTGTATGATGAGTTCAACAACGGATTTGATGTTGTATTTACCAGACGGATCGGGAGGAAGCATTCATTCTTTAAGGCGATTACTGCGAAGATATATAATTCGTTGTTTTCGATTTTTTCAGATAAGAACTACGAACTCAATGTCGGCTCGATGACAATGTTCAGCGGCAGGGTTAAGGATGAATTCATAAGATTAAAAGATCAGGACAGGCTATATATACAATTGCTGAAATGGGTTGGATTCAGATCAACTTATGTACCCGTTGAGCACAGAGAAAGATTCGAAGGCAACTCGAGTTATTCAGTATCTAAACTTTTCTTCACTGCAATGCAGGGATGGACTTCATATTCTGATAAGCTTCTGAGGTTGTCTATTTATTCAGGTCTTGTGATTTCGGCGATTACGCTTATTGTCGGGATTTATATTGTTATAAGTTATTTCATGAAAAGTTTTCAACCAGGTTGGCCAAGTCTTATTGTAGCTATACTTTTCTCAACAGGACTGATTCTGATGAGTATAGGAATCACAGGAATTTACATCGGAAAGATCTTTGAACAGACCAAACAACGCCCGCTATTCATCATTGACAAAAAACTAAATCTCTGATTTGAAAAAATTAATAATCACTCAGTCAAACTATATTCCTTGGAAAGGATACTTTGATTCTATAAACATGGTGGATGAGTTTGTCATATATGATGATATGCAATATACCAGGCGTGACTGGCGCAACAGGAATATGATCAAGACAAAGGACGGCGTAAAATGGCTCACCATTCCGGTTGAAGTAAAAGGAAAATATTTCCAGAAGATATCCGAAACAAAGATCAGCGATCAGACATGGACAGAAGTTCACTGGAATACTATCAAGCACAGTTATTCGAAAGCAAAATTCTTCGATGAGTATAAGAAAAAGTTTGAAGAGCTCTATCTTGGATGCACTGAAGAATATCTCAGCAAAGTGAACTTCAGGTTTATGAAAAGTATCTGTGATATGCTTGGCATAAATACGCCTATGAGATGGTCATCAGAGTTTCAGCTTAAGGAGGAGAAGACCGAACGTCTCGTTGATATTTGCAAAACCCTTGAAGCCACTGATTATTATTCAGGACCTGCCGCGCAAGCATACATGAATGAGGAACTATTTAAAAATGAAAACATAACAATTCACTATTTTGATTATTCAGGTTATCCGCCTTACACACAGCTTCACGGAGAATTTACTCATGCGGTAAGTATAATTGACCTGATTTTCAATGAGGGTCCCAATGCAACTAAATTTATGAAAACATTCAACAAACCATGAAGACAAAAAAGGTTGTAATAATCGGCAACACTTCCAATGCAAGACTTGCAAAATATTTTTTCACTTATGACTCTGAATATGAGCCTGTAGCATTTTCTGTTCATGCAAAATATATAGAGCAGGATGAGTTTGAAGGACTGCCGCTTGTATCATTTGAGAATCTGCAGGACAAATATCCTCCTGATCAGTACGAAGCTTTTGTTGCAGTTGGCTATACAAAGATGAGCAAGATCAGAGAAATGCTGTATAATGAATGCAAGGCAATGGGTTATACAATGGCAAATTACATTAGCTCTAAGTGCAGCTACCTTTCACAGTATCAGCCGGGTGATAATTGTTTCATACTTGAAGACAATACTATCCAGCCGTATGTGAAGATCGGCAACAATGTTGTTCTTTGGAGCGGCAATCATATCGGACATGATGTTGAGATCGATGACCATTGCTTCATTACTTCGCATGTTGTTGTATCAGGCTTTGTTAAGATCGGAAAGAACTGTTTCCTTGGTGTTAATGCGACTATCCGCGACGGTATTACAATCGCTCCTGAAACTCTGATTGCCGCAGGAGCCATTATCATGAAAGATACAGAAGAAAAAGGAGTCTATCTTGCGCAAAGATCCGTCAAGTTTGAGAAGAACAGTGATGAAATAAAAATCTCTTAGACCAAATGCAGAACTGGAAGAAGCTCGGACTAATATTCAATCCATCGGGCGAATACGACTGGATGAAAACCCATGCAATGATGCCTGTGCTGGACAAATTAGATGAGAACCAAGCAAGAATATATTTTTCCGCAAGAGATGGAAAGAACAGATCACAGGGAGCGTTCATTGAAATTGACCTGAATGATCCATTTAAAATTATTGAAGTAAGCAAGGAACCTGTGCTTAGACTTGGACAGCTTGGTGCATTTGATGATTCAGGCATCATGCCAACTTCCATCGTAACAAATGACGACAGGAAGTACTTATACTACAACGGCTGGACTCTTGGAAAAAATGTTCCCTTCTTTTCGTTTAACGGTGTTGCCGTAAGTATAGACGGCGGAAAGACATTTGAAAAATATTCAAGAGGTCCTGCAGTCTTGTTCTCAAACAATGTTGATCCTTATTCTACATTCGCACCGTTTGTACTGAAGGAATCCGGCGTGTGGAAGATGTGGTACGTTTCGCTGATCAAATGGACCGAAGAGAACGGATCATTGAAGCACTATTACAATATCAGATATGCGGAGTCATCAAACGGCATTGAATGGAGTCGTGACGGACATGTGTGCATTGACTTTGCGAATGAATTTGAATACGCGATCGCAAGACCTTTTGTGATGAAAGAAAAAGGGATCTATAAAATGTGGTATTCATTCAGGGAGAATGCGGCAGTGAAATCTTACAGGATCGGATATGCTGAATCAGATAACGGCAAGGATTGGACAAGGATGGATAATGAAGTCGGGCTTGATGTATCTCAAACAGGATGGGACAGTGAGATGATAGAGTATTCGTTCATCTATGATCACAATGGAAACAGGTTCATGCTATACAACGGAAACAGTTTTGGACAAACAGGAGTTGGACTTGCAATGCTTGAGAACTGAAAAACAAATCAGATGACAGAACCTGACAAACGACACATAGGATTCAACAAGCCGTATCTTACAGGAAAGGAGACAGAATATATACTAGATTCTGTTAAGTCCAGAAAAATATCTGGCGATGGTGTATTCACAAAGAAGTGCCATGAGTTCTTTGAGAAGAGATTCGGATTCAATAAAGTGCTTCTTACGACATCTTGCACAGATGCGCTTGAGATGACTGCAATACTGATTGATACTTCTCCCGGTGACGAGATTATTGCACCCGCATATACCTTTGTGTCATCGGCTAATGCATTTGTTTTGCGCGGTGCAAAGATGGTCTTTTGCGACAGCGAAGAGGATACTCCAAACATTGATGTTAAGAAAGTGGAAGAACTCATAACTCCGAGAACAAAGGCAATAGTAGTTGTTCATTATGCAGGAATGGCGGTTGATATGGATCCGCTCATGGAACTCGCAAACAGGCACAAAATTTTTGTAATTGAAGATGCCGCGCATTCAATTGACTCTTATTACAAGGGAAGACCTCTTGGTTCAATAGGACACCTGTCCGCTTTTTCTTTTCATGAAACAAAGAATGTCATCTCGGGTGAAGGCGGAATGATCGTGATAAATGATGATAGGTTTGCCAAGAGGGCAGAGATAATCAGGGAGAAAGGTACTAACCGTTCAGCATTCTTTCGAGGGGAAGTTGATAAATACGGATGGGTAGATATTGGCTCTTCATTTCTTCCGTCTGATATAATCGCAGCATTCCTGTTTGCACAGCTCGAAAATCTTGATGACATACAGACAAAAAGAAAACAGATCTGGGCTTATTACCATGAGAAACTGAAAGATCTTTGGGATGCGGGCTGCTTTGAATTTGCTAACATCCCCGAGTATGCAACAAACAATGCTCACATGTTTTATGTGATCTGCAGAGATCTCTATGAACGAAACAGACTCATCTCTTATCTTAAAGAGAATACGATCTTTGCCGTATTTCATTACTTGTCATTGAATGAAAGCGAATATTTTAAGAGCAGGTCTGACGGGAGAATCATGCCGAACTCAGACAGATATACCGACACACTTCTCAGGCTTCCCATGTATTACGAGTTGACAGAAGACGATCTGGATTATGTGATCTATCACATCAGAAAATTTTATCAAAACAGCTGATTGAAGAAACTACTTGATCTGTATGCAAAGACAGGCAGAACGGGAAATCTCGTTCTGCTTATCCTGCTGATATTGTCAGGCATTGCAAACAGATTATACATGGCGGCCAAGCACCGCTTCCCGGATTATATTATTGAGATCGTGCTCATTGCTGCTGCCGGATATCTGGTGTATAGGATCTTCGACAAGAATCTCCTTACAATAAAGCGGCAGAGTGTTTACAAGGGATTTCTGGCAACCGGAATTATTTTAAGACTCATCTTCGCTGCACATGATATGTACAACCGTCCCGTGCAGGACAGTGATTACGAAAAGCATGAACGGCTTGGACAGAGAATGGCAATTGAAGGAGAGTTCTACGACTTCACGGGTGTTGAACTCCGAAACTTCAGACAGCCGGGACTTCCCGGCATTTTTGCTGTGGGACTTCTCATTTACAATCACCCGCTCACTTATGCAGTGATAATGATCCTGTTTTCCATTGGTGTGCTAATCTCAGGATATTATTTGTTCAGGGAGTTCACCGGAATTGCCGCGCTGATCTCGTTTGTTTACATATCGATATCTCCCAACTTGTTGTTTATGGCATCGAGTTCGAATACGCAATTGTCGTTCTTCTTTTTCTTGCTTCTGCTGTTCATCATGCTGAAAAACTATACGGGAAAAACTTATCAGCTCATTTTGATTGGTGCAATACTGGCAGCTGAAATGTATATAAGGTTCAACTTCATAATGCCTGCATTGCTGATTCCCTTTATGCTTGAAAAGCATGAGGGAAAAAATTTTTCCTACATAGCCGGAAGATTAGCAATTGCTCTCGGTACATTGCTCATACTATATTCCCCTTGGATCTATCGGAACTATCTGATCTACGGACAGATCAGACTTATGCCGACCACAGGGCTTGGACTTTACAGCTCCAATGTGACTACAGATTATACCAAGTCCGGCGGCTTCAATGGCGTACCTGATTCATTGCTGATCAAGTACAAGGGTTTGACTGAGATTGAGCTTGATAACGAATTTAAAGAGAGAACGAAAAAATTCCTGCTTGATAATCCTGACATTTATTTCAAGGGCTTGCCTTTCCGTATGATGAAATACTCAGGAAGACAGGACTGGACAATCAGCTACTTCTTCGAATTTACAAAGTATCCGAATGCAAGGATACTTGAGGCGTTCTTTCAGACTGTTGAGAATTTTCTTTTCTGGATAGTATTGTTCTTTCCACTATTCTGGATCCGTAAGAACAAGAACTATCCGCCAATTTCAGTTTTCATATTCTGGTCATACCTTGCATATTCTCTGATGTTGTTGCCTGTTACTGAAACCCGCTCCAGATATAATTTCCCATACATACTATTCCCTTTGTTTGCCGTTGCTCTTTCCGAAAAGAGAGCAGCCGGAGTGAGTTCAACTAAAATCAAGGATTGACACTTTGCCCGGAAAATTACTTATAGTCTGGGATTACGATACGGCGCTTGGCCAGATCAATTCGACCATGCCGTACAATTTCAGCTATAAGCAAATCTATGAAGAGATTGAGAATGTAGACTATATTCTTGATGAGGGTGAAAGGCTAAATATTAAAATGACCTTTGCGTGTTTGGGATTTGTTGCCGAAGAGGGAGTATTTCCGTTTAACAATCCTGAGCAGATAAGAAAGATCCATTCGCTTGGTCACGAGATTGCTTCGCACTCCTGGAAGCATGAATGGTTTCCGTACATAAATGAAAAACAGATCACCAAATCACTTGAGAGAAGCAAGTTTGCACTTGAGAAATGTATAGGAACAGCAGGTGCTGTCAATGGTTTTGTTCCTCCGCACAGCAGGCCGATGAGCTGGTATTCTAAGCTCTCGGTAAGCCCCGGTGACCGCGGCTTATTTCCGTTTCATAAGGGAAGTGATATGGGCAGTTTGCTCAGGTTCCTGAAAAGGCAGAATTACAAATGGTGCAGAGTTTTGAAAGAGTACAAGCCGGTGTGGGACAAACTTCTCGGGAAGAAAATTGAAGAGGTCAATTTCAGCATTTGGGAAATCAACAACGGAATAGTATGCGTGCCACAGCATTATACGGGGTTTGATGATTTTGCTCAGCAATATTTGCGAAAAGCAATAGAAGGAAATCATGCTGTTGTGATAGTAGGTCATCCTGCAGGACTAAGCCGGCAGAAATCTGAAAGCAAAGAACATTTTGACAATTTCATGAAGCTTGCTTCTTCTGCAATTGCAGAAGGAAAACTTGAAGCGATGACAGTCAGCAGTTACATTAATAGCTATATTGGGCAGGCTGATCACACAGGATAATGTAACAATAGTACCTTATGGAGATGCTTTTGTTGAAGCTCACAAGGAATTCTGCAGCATTGTATGGCCCGGAAAAAAGAGAAGAAGAGAAGAAGAATATAACAGATGGAAATTCAGAGGTCCGGAGAAGGGAGATGTTTACGGACTATTACTTGCAATATCAGAAGGGAAAGTTCTGGGACAACTTGGTTTGATCCCTGTGAAGGTTACATGCAAAGGCGAAGAAAGAAATGCACAGTGGGCATGCGATCTTATGGTAGATCCGGAATACAGAAAATCAGGAATAGGAAATAAGTTGTTTATGAATGCATTTGAAAGGGATGTGGTCACACTTGGGAATAACCCAAGTCCAAGGGCTGAAGCGCTGATGCTCAAAGCAGGATTTAGGAAGATCAGCAGCGGGAGATTGATGGTATTTCCTTTGGATGCTTCACACATTCTCAAATGGATCATTCCGGAAAAGCTTCAGTTTGTGACGCCCGCAATTGCAGGCATTCTTCAGATATATTTTTCACATAAATCATCAAAGCTTGTTCAGAGAAAGTCAGCTTTCAATGAATGCAGTTTGACGGAAGTGTCTGCTATTGTTGCAAAGCAGCAACAAAAATCTGATGCAGCACAAATTTTGCATGACAAAGATTTTCTGCACTGGCGTGCGGCCGGATTCAAACATTACTCGCCGGAGTTGAAGTGCATGAATTCTGATGACGGTTCCTATGCAATTCATTGTGACTTCAAGCCGTCATACAATATCTATGATTGGAGTTGTAAGACCTTAGACGTAACCGCAGACATGATCTCCGATATCATAGCAAGAGCCGGTGAGATGAATTGCAAGATCGTTCAGGCAATAGCAAATTCAAATGAGGAAGAGATGTGGTTGAGCAAGCTTGGATTTGTAAGAGCAAGAAACGAAGAAAATGTCATCCAATATTCCCGTGACGGATTTCTCCGGAATGCAGGCAGATTCAGGTTCACACTTTATGATACCGACTTAAACCTTTGACTGCCCCCGACAACTTTTTAATTCTGAAGTATCTGAATCCTTCCTGGTATTTCAATCTCTTGCCGGAGAACTGCAGGACATTTTCATCCTGTTATTTCAATTCAAATGTGCAGTCAATCCCTGAAGAGCAGAAACATCTTGTGAAGGAAGATAAGCGATATGAATCGGCGACTGCAAAAGATCTCGATCTCGGATTTCAGGCATGGAACCGCGGCATTTTGCTTGAAGCAAACAATGTTGATGCTGATAAGCTTATTCACAAAGAAAGGGTAACATTGAAGGATGATTATATTTTTATCAGAAAATTCTACAAGAAGCATAGAGTCTATTATTTCCTGATAAAAAATATTCTGAGTCTGCGAAACCCTGCAAAAGAGATCAAAGCATTTAAGGAAACATCCGGCATAGAGAAAGAAAATCTCATTCATCCGCATGCTGAGTACTCAGGTTACGACAATTTTGAATCTCAATTGCTCAAACTGAATCCAAAAGTCAGCGTAATCATTCCAACATTAAACAGGTATGACTATCTGAAAGATGTATTGCTCGATCTTGAAGAACAGGACTATTTAAATTTTGAAGTTGTGATTGTTGATCAGACAGACACGCCTGATAAAGAGTTCTATAATGGCTTCAAGCTTGATATGAAAGTCATCTTTCAGGAAGGCAAAGGTCAGTGGCTTGCCAGGAATGAAGCGATCAGAAATTGCAAAGGAGAACTTTATCTTTTCTTTGATGACGACTCAAGAGTTGACAAGAATTGGATCTCGCAGCACGTAAAAGGTCTCGATTATTTCAATGCCGATATTTCTGCAGGTGTTTCACTTTCCACAGTCGGAGATGTGATTCCGGAAAACTACAGCTTCTTCAGATGGGCAGATCAGTTTGATTCAGGAAATGCAATGGTGAGAAAAAGAGTATTTGAGAAGATAGGAATGTTCGATCGTCAGTTTGACAGGCAGAGAATGGGAGACGGTGAGTTCGGACTTCGCGCATACCTCAACGGATTCAGGAGCATCTCTCATCCTTATGCAAAGAGAATTCATCTCAAGACCGGGACCGGTGGATTGAGACAAATGGGATCATGGGATGCCTTCAGGCCGAAGAAGTTTTTTTCGCCGAGACCTTTGCCAAGCGTTCTGTATCTTTACAGAAAGTATTATCCAAAAGATTTTGTAACAAACGCCCTGATAATCGGCATGCTTCCTTCGCTCATTCCGTATAAGTGGAAAGGAAAGAAATTCCTTTATCCGCTCGGCGCAATTACAGCTATGCTGATACTTCCTGTATTGCTGATGCAGTTGCGGATTTCCTGGAACAGGTCTTCGGCAATGCTGAAGGAAGGAGACAAGATTGACCGCTTCTGAAAGGATTCTCCTCGTGTCAAACGAATTTCCTCCCGGACCGGGAGGAATAGGTAACCATGCCTATAATCTTGCAAAGTATCTGAACCTTAATGAAATTAAAACAGATGTACTTACTGTGTCTGATTTTGTGACTGAGTCTGAAGAAAAATGTTTTGACAGTAAGATCAATTTCAGCATTCACCGGCATAAGCGACATGAAGGAAGGTTAAGTACTTATAAAGAGAGATTGAGCAAGATAAGGAATGAAGTTAGTTCAGGAAAATATTCGCATGTAATTTTTTCAGGAAGATCATCGCTTCTTGCATCGCTAGTTACTTCTAAGAAGGATATGAAGTACATATCAATTGCCCACGGCGGTGATGTGAATGCTGAATCACAGATTGAGAAAATGGCGGTGAACAAAGCACTGGAAAAGTCTGATCTGATAATTCCTGTCTCAAAGTTTTCATCAAGCAAGATAACTGCTTATATTGATCAGGAACGAGTGAAAGTCATTCCGAACGGATTTGATTTTGAAAATATCGAAGAAATTCATCCTTCCTTTAAGATACTCAAACCCGGGAAACTCTCACTTGTGTCAGTCGGCACTGTATGGCCCAGAAAAGGTCATCACAATGTTTTGCGCATACTTCCGGAATTGAAGAAAATATTTCCTGAACTGATCTACAATATTGTCGGAAGAAAAGCAGATATGTCACGCATCAATGAAGTAATGAACGACGGGATTGAAAGCATGGTCAGGTTTCATGGTCAGGTTGATAATGGATCAATGCAAAAAATATTAAGTGAATCAGACATCTTCATTCTTCTCAGTGAGACACAGAAGAGCGGAGACTTTGAAGGCTTTGGGATTGCAGCTATTGAAGCCAATTACTTCGGACTTCCCGCAATAGGTTCTAAATCAAGCGGACTTGAGGATGCGATCAGCAACGGAGTAAGCGGTATGCTCGTTGATCCGGAAAACGACGAAGAGATTATCAAGGCAGTAAAAGTAATTACGGATAATTTCGTGACATTCAGCAAGGGAGCAATGGAATGGGCAAAGCAACATCACTGGAGCATGATAATAACAAGATACATAGAAGCAATAAGAGGGATTAAGAACTGATGTGCGGATTCATTGGTGCTATAGATTTCAGTCAGGGTATTGCAGGCAGATTGGATTCACTCAGAGCCGGACTTTCTGCAATCAAACACAGAGGACCGGACGGAAGCAAGGATCATTCCGGAGAGAATTTTTATCTGGGTCAGAACAGACTCAGCATAATAGATCTTTCTACTGCCGCAGATCAGCCAATGTTTTCTGCAGACGGGAAAGTTGTGATGGTGTTCAACGGTGAGATCTACAACTATCGTGAATTGAAGAATGAGCTTTCTGATTTCAGATTCAGGACTTCATCGGATACCGAAGTTGTTATGGAGGGTTATATCAGGCATGGAGCAGAGTTCTTCAAACGGTTGCGTGGAATTTTTGCATTAGCGATCATTGACAACAGGCAGAAGCAGAAAGTCGTGCTTGTACGTGATCCGTCCGGCATCAAACCGCTTTACATCTTCGGCAAAGGCGGTTTCAGTATTTTTGGAAGTGAGATAAAAGCAATGCTTCCTTCGCTGAAAAATTTGCTTAGTGTAAATGAAAATGTTCTCAAGTGCTACTTAAACCTTGGATATTGCCCTGAACCTAATACCATATATAAGGAGATAGAAGCAGTCAGGCCCGGCGAATTGATTGAACTTACAAGTGAAGAGAGATCTGTCAGATTATTGATTGAATACAGTTTTGAAAACATCAACAGCCAAAGCTACAGAGAAAACAAAGACAGGACACGGGACCTTCTGAAGAATGCAGTTAAGAGAAATCTAGTTGCAGATGTTGAAGTTGCCGTTGCTTTAAGCGGGGGAATTGATTCATCACTGATCTATGCATTTGCACATGAATCCGAAAGTTCTATTAAAGGTCTGACGGTAAGTTTCTCGGATAAGGAGCACGATGAGTCCGAAACTGCTCAATTGTATGCAAACAGTGTCGGAGGCATACTTCAGAAAGTTGAAGCAGACACTTCACTTGACCTGAATATTCTCAATAAGATACTAAGCAACTTTGACCAGCCATACGCTGACTCTTCAGCAATAAATGTTTTCTTTCTTACAAGAGCTTCAGGGAAGATCACAAAAGTACTGCTCGGCGGTGACGGAGGAGATGAACTTTATAACGGATATCCTTCGCAGACATGGCTTACATATCTTGAGAGATTAAGCAGGTCAGGAATCACTTACAATGCAGGAAGAGCTTTAATGAAAATTGCATCAGGCTTTGGTGGTGCATCACTGAAAAGGACAAGCTCGAGAATGCTGGACCTTTGGTCTGATAAGCCAACGGAAATGTTGTATGACTGGCATTCATGGTTCCCAAGGAAAACGATTTATGATGGCGAGTCTCCGTTCAGGTTTGACACTTCAGCGGGACTTAAGACATACGAAACGGCATTTGATAATGAGGCGCCGGATGACTTCAGGAATTTTGTTGTTTTCGATTACTTTAGAAAAACCATGCTGAGTGATTATCTTCGGAAGACTGATATGATGTCCATGCTTAACGGAGTAGAGTACAGAGTTCCGTTTCTAGATGAAGATCTTACATCGTTTGCATTGTCAATTCCGTTTGATCAGAAGTCAGGATTGAGAGAGCCGAAAAAAATACTTCGCTCAATCCATAAAGACATTTATCCCCCGCAAACCAGCAAAGGTGAAAAGAAAGGATTCACAATTCCGCTTGATACGGCTCTGTCAAAGGATGAGTATTCAGTGATCCGGAAGGTGTTGTTAAGCAACGATAGTATTTCTCTAGAGTATATAAAGAAGGAATATGTGGAGTTCCTTTTCAGGATGCTTGATGAGAGAGCCGGCTCAGAAAATCAGATAAGCAGAGCCGGAGTTTATCAGAGAATTCTGATGCTGTATAGTTTGAATCTCTGGAACAGCAGCAGATGATACTTGCAATAATCTCGCACACTCCTCATTACATCAAAGACGGAAAAATAGTAGGATGGGGTGCAACTGTACGGGAAGTTAATCATCTCACTAAGCTCTTTGATGAGATATACCATTTAGCTCCTCTTCATGATGAACCGGCGCCAGATAGTTCGCTTGAATATGATTCAGACAAGATCACTTTTGTGCCGCTGAAAAATTATGGCGGTGAAACGCTGAAGCAGAAGTTATCAGTAATCACAACAGCAGCCCACAACCTGAATACCATTTCACCGGTTCTTGAGAAAGTCGACTGGGTGCAGTTTCGCGCTCCAACTGCGATGGGACTTTATGTTCTTCCGTATCTGTCTATGAAGTTGAAACCAAAAAGGTGGGTCAAGTATGCAGGCAACTGGAAAATGGACGATTCGCCATACTCGTATGCACTTCAGAAGTGGATGCTTGAAAAAAATTATCTCAACTGCAAAGTAACAATTAACGGATGGTGGGAAGGTCAGCCGGAGCATATATTGAGTTTTCCTAATCCATGCCTTGACGATGAAGAAATTGAAAGGGCGGCTGTAATTGGAAAGAATAAGAGTTTTGGCGGCAAGTTAAGGCTTTGTTTCGTCGGTACTCTTACAGAAAACAAGGGAAGTGATATTATCATCAAAGCAATAAGATCACTTAGTGATAAGAGTCCGATTGAAGATATAACTTTTGCGGGCGGAGGATCGTTGCTTGAAAAGCATCTGGCTGATTCAAAGGATTCGGATGTTAAGATGAATTTCCCGGGATTCATGGACAGGAATAAGCTCTCTGAAGTTTATGAAAGATCTCACATAATACTTCTGCCAAGCAAATCAGAAGGTTTTCCAAAAGTAATAGCAGAAGCTGCAGCCTATGGCTGTGTTCCGATCGTTTCTGATGTTTCATCAATCAGCCAATTCTTTGGAGACAAAGAAGCATTCCTGCTTAAGGATATTTCTGTAAGGGGACTCCAGGACATTTTGAATAAGGCAATTGAGAACCGAGTTAGACTGAAGGAGATATCACTCGCTTCAATGAAGGCATCAAGGCAATTTACATTTTCACATTACATGAGTCTTCTGAAAGAAAAAATTCTCGATTCAAACTGAACACAGGCAATATTGTGACATTCGTTTCACGTGTTTCAAATTGTTCAGAATCAGAAAAGTATTCTTAACCGCAATGTGCACAGAGAAGGCGCAAAGTCCGCAGAGGATTTAGAGTGTGTTTAAGATCGGTCTGCTTTTCATTTTCAGCTATCTTTGCGGCAACTTTGTAGCCTCAGCGGTTAGCTCTTAATCTTGAAGCAAACATTCAGAAAATAATTTTAACCGCAAAGTGCACAGAGAAGGCGCAAAGTCCGCAAAGGTTGTTGTAATTTAATCAATTCATCAAATGACAGTTTATTTTGAACCAATTTTATAGTAAATTATTCACGTGAAAAACTCTCCGTTTAAGGCAGAAATATTTCTCGTCCTGAACATAATCCTCGCAATGTCTATGCTCTTCAATCCAAGACTTAGCGAGATATATTCCATTATCATAGTGCTTTATGGAATGTATAAGATCATGGCGAAAAAGAACTCCGATGGTTCTGCACATATATTTGCAGCATATACTGTCGGAATAGAAGTACTCTTCAGAATGAACTCCGGGGGATTCTCATATGAATGGGGAAAGTATGCAGTTGTTTTATTTCTGACTCTTGGTTTTCTTGTTGGCGGCAAGAAAAAGATCCCTTTCATATTCATACTTCTCATACTGATGCTTCTTCCTTCCATAATGTATGTTGATTTCGGATCGTTTGAGTTGTCGAGACAGATGGTGTCATTCAATCTTTCCGGTCCAATTACACTTGGGGTAGCCGCAATATATTTTTACAAGAGAAAGGTTCCTCTTCCACAATTCAGAAGGACTTTGCTTGCCATGCTTTATCCGATAGCCGCAATGTCAATATTTGTTTATTTCAGATCAGGTTCGCTGGAAGACGTTGAGTTCACAACTGAATCTAATTTTCAGGCAAGCGGAGGATTCGGACCGAATCAGGTGTCAACGATTTTCGGACTCGGGATCATGATCATTGCAATGGCATACTTTCTTAACATCAGATTGTTCAGACTTCAGTATATCGGAGTTATATTACTGCTGAGCTTCCTGATCAGAGGTCTTGCCACATTTTCGAGAGGAGGTATGCTCGCTCCGGCAATAGCTATTGCACTGACAATTTTCATAATGACATTGATGGACAGCCGCTTCAAGGAAAAACTAAACAGGGTTGTTTACGCATTCTTCTTCATTTTCATCATTGGGTTCTTTGGATTTTACTATGTGAATGAAGTCAGCGGCGGATTGCTTGAAATGAGATTCAAGGGTGAGTCTATGTACAATAAAGAAAAAAGCAATATGTTCAGCGGAAGGGAGGAAATATTTGAAGAAGACCTGATGATCTTTGAAGATAATGTGCTCACCGGCGTGGGCCCCGGAATGGCAACATTTAAACGCGGCGAGATCAGCGGCATTGAAGCTGCAGCGCACATTGAGTATTCGAGACTTCTGGCTGAGCATGGAATATTCGGACTTGCTATAATCCTGATTCTTGTGGTCTTTCCTGTAATAACTTTCCTGCGGCTCAAATCAACTGATGACAGGATCATACTTGTGATGTGTACGGCATTTGTATTTGTAACTCTTGGTCATGCAGCTATGAGAACTGCAGCTCCGGGATTTATCTACGGATTGGCGTACTTACATCTCCTGCGAAGACCCCTGCGATGATTCTATATGCAGGGAATATTCTCTCCTCGCACGGCTATACTCCAACATTTATCGAAACCCTTGCTCCCAAACTCTCTGAGCATTACGAAGTCAAAGTGGTCTCTGATAAACTGAGCCAGCCGCTGAGATTATTGGACATGGTTAGAACATTCTACAAGTACAAAAAAAATCTTGACCTGGTGCTTATTGATTCTTACAGCATGAAGGCATTCTGGTTCACATATGTCCTTGCAAAGTTATGCAAGAGTTCAGGCATTCCTTATGTCCCGATACTACGAGGTGGCGGATATCCGGACAGACTGAAAAGCTCTCCCGGACTTTGCCGGGAAGTCTTTGGAAGTTCTTACAGAAATATATCACCATCAACTTATCTCAAAAAGCATTTTGAAAGCGAGGGCTTTGAAGTTGATTACATTCCAAACTTCATTCCTGTTGAGAATTACAAATATAAACACAGAGCAAAGGTCGGTCCAAGACTGTTCTGGGTCAGATCATTCCACGAAATCTATAACCCGCTGATGGCCTTGGAGATACTAAGATCTCTGAAAGAGTTTTATCCTGATGCCAAACTCTGCATGGTTGGTCCGGATAAGGACGGAACTATGAAGAAGGTTGAGGAAAAGATCTCTGCAATGGGTTTGGAGGATTCTGTCACACTCACGGGCAAGTTGCCTAAGGAAGAATGGATAAAATTATCAGAAAGCTATGACATATTTATCAACACAACAGATTTTGACAATCATCCGGTAAGTGTGATTGAAGCCATGGCACTTGGAATGCCCGTTGTATCAACAAATGTAGGAGGGATTCCTTATCTGATTGATGATGGCATAGATGGAATACTTTCCGAGCCTGGAAATTCACAGCTCTTCTCTAACAATATCCTGAATCTCATTCGTGATTCTGAATTTTCCGCGCGAATCTCTGCTAATGCGCGAAAGAAAGTAGAAGAGTTTGACTGGAATATTATAAAAGAGAAGTGGTTCGATCTCTTGGATAAGCATTCAAAAAGAATAACAGCCGGCAATGTCGTTTCTTGAATTAAGTCTGAAGCTTAAGGGATTTCCGCTTGAGGATGCTGAGAAAGAGCTTGCAAGAATTCAGTCATTGAGCAAGAGTGATTTTGAGAAATGGCATGAAGAAAAGAGATGGGAAATTGCAAAGTATCATTTTGACAATAATGAATTCTACCACAACCGTCTTGGAGGAATACTCCCTTCATCATGGAATGAAATTCCAGTGCTTCAGAAAACGGATTATCAGCAGAATAAATACAATACAATTTCAAAGACAATTGGGCAGAAGGATCTATACACAGGATATACTTCAGGTTCTTCGGGACATCCGTTCAGATATGCAAAAGACAAATTTTCACATGCAATGACATGGGCGCTTATCAAGAACAGATATACTTATTACGATCTGTCTCTTGATTCAAAGCAAGCAAGGTTTTACGGAATACCTTTTGAAAGAACGGACTACTTCATTGAACGAACAAAAGACTATCTGGCAAACAGGCTGAGATTTCCGGTGTTCGATCTTTCGGATGAAGTGCTTTCAACTTTTCTGTCAAAGTTCAGAGGCATAAAGTTTGACTACATTTACGGCTATACAAATTCAATTGTGCTTTTCGCAAGATATCTTATCAAAGAAAAAGTAGTATTGAAAGAAGTCTGCCCGTCACTGAAGGTATGCATTTGTACTTCTGAAAACTGCACTTCAGAAGACAAGGAAATAATTGAGAAAGCATTTGGAATCAGAGCGGTCAATGAATATGGAACATCCGAAGTTGATCTCATAGCATTTGAAGATCTTAACGGGGTATGGAGATTGTCCAATGAAAACATATTCATTGAAGTGCTTGATGAACAGGGTAATGCTGTTACGGACAAGGGAGAAGGCAGGATAATTCTCACGTCACTTCACAACAAAGCAATGCCTTTCATCCGCTATGAAATTGGCGACCGTGCTTATGTAGAGATCATAAACGGAGAGATAATGATCAAACGCTTGCTTGGAGGAGTGAACGATATCGTATTGCTTCCAAGCGGGAGAAAATCTTCCGGCATCAGTTTCTATTTCATCACAAGAAAGATTCTGGAGAAGAGTGGCGACCTCAAAGAGTTCATCATCAAACAAGTTGCCATGGACAAGTTTGTATTCGAAGTTGTATCTGAAAAAGAAGTTTCGGAAAAGGACAAACAGCTTATCCAAAAGAATATAGACCTCTATCTTGAGCCCGGCTTGAGTTTTGAAATTCAGAGAGTTGAAAAGATACAAAGGACAAAAGCAGGAAAGATGAAGCATTTCTATTCGTATCTCAATTGATTTGAAGATTGTAATCCTTTCTCAGTATTATTATCCGGAGACCGGAGCTCCTCAAAACAGGCTGCTTGAACTTTCCGAAACATTGACAAAGAAAGGATGGGAAGTGAAGGTTGTTACCGCTATGCCAAACTATCCGAAGGGAAAGATCTTTGAAAAATATAAAGGCAGATTCAGCTCAAATGAGCTGCTGAACAATATCTCAATAGAAAGATATTGGCTGTATGCATCCAACGCGCCGAAGTCGATACCAAGAATCATTTCAATGCTTTCAATTTCCCTTACAAGTTTGTTCAGCTTGCCATCTCTGGGAAAATTCAATCCGGATTTTATTTTTACAGAGAGTCCTCCTCTTACACTTGCATTTACGGGCTATTTGCTGTCCAAAGCAACGGGTGCAAAATTCATCATGAATGTTTCCGACATCTGGCCGCTCTCTGCAAAAGAACTTGGCTCGATAAATGACGGAACACTTTACCGGGCAATTGAATCACTTGAAAGATTTCTATACAGGAATGCTTTCATGTGTACAGGGCAATCGGAAGAGATAGTTGAGCATTTGAGATCATACGGTGCAAAGAAGTCATACCTGTTCAGGAATGGTGTTGATGTTCAGAGGTTTAAGTCAACAATAAAAAATGAAAAGAACACTGAAGGGAAATTGAAAATAGTTTATGCCGGATTGCTTGGAGTTGCTCAGAAAGTTTATGATATTGTCAGAGAAGTTAATTTCAATTCACTCGGCTCAGAGCTTCACATTTACGGTGAAGGTTCCGAGAGAAGGATCATAGAGAAATATATAGAGGACAATCCTGATTGCGGAACTCACCTGCATGAAAGCGTTCCAAGAGAAGAAATCCCTGATCTCATATCTTCGTTCGATTGCGCTTTGATACCGCTCACAAAGAATATATACGGAGCAGTGCCTTCTAAGATCTATGAAGCAATGGCGGCAGGACTGCCGATATTGTTCTCGGGATCAGGTGAAGGAGCCAGGATTGTGAGTGAGAAGAAAGTCGGACTTGTCAATCGCCCGGGGGATTTCAAAGAACTTTCGGAAAACATTCTCAAACTGAGAAACACTTCCGGGTTGATCAGTGAAATGGCTATGAACTGCATAAGCGTAGCTGAAAGAGAATTTGATAGAAACAAAATTATACCGGCGTTTGCGGAAGAACTTAAATTACTATTGGAAAAGAAATGACCAAGCTTAAAATGAGAAGCGTATTTATTGGTTCCAAAAATGAATTTGATGAACTCATAGTAGACTGGCTTGCAGAACGAACCGAACTTGCAGGTGTAGTATGGTCTGACTCCGCTACATGGAGAAAGACATGGAAAGGCAGATTCGATTATGGCATGAAGAGGGCGAAGAAGTATGGCTACTTTAAACTGCTCAATGAACTTATGCTTTTCTTCTATGTGAAAAAGAAAGTAGCAGTCAGCGATCTTGGATATCTCAAGCGTGAGATCATTAGGCCGTATTGGAAGAACAAGGGAAGAAAATTCAGCGATCTGAAATTTCCTGAAATCAGTTCAGAGAATGTGAATAAGAAGGAGGTGCTTGATTTCCTGAATGAAGTGAAACCGGACATTATCTTTGCAATGTGTGTCAATGATTTCTTCGGAAAAAAGATCAGAGCAATCCCCAAGCATGGCGTATTCCTTTGGCATGAAGGCCTTACACCGGAATACAAAGGATTGTACTCGCCATTCTGGACAATGTATAACGGGCAGTTTGATAAACTGGCTTACTCGTTTCTAAGAATGAATGATAAAGTAGATGCAGGCGAAGTTTATGTTCAGGGATTTGTAAGGGGAATTGATCTTAACAAACACAATTATTCGTTTATCGGTCATAAGGCAATATATGACAGTCTTGATGAAGTCGGTACTTTTCTGGGGCAGCTCGAAACAGGAACTCACAATACTCTTCCGGAAAGAAATGCAGTTCCTGCATATTACACATATCCCGGACTTACACAGTACATAACAATGAGAAAAAAGTTGAAGAAGCATTTGCAAAAACTGAAATGAGAGGACACCAGTGAAATATCTTGTTACCGGCTGCGCCGGATTTATCGGATACCATCTTTCAAGGAGACTCATAGAAGAAGGACTAGATGTGTACGGAATTGATAATCTCAATTCGTATTATGATACAACTCTGAAAGAAAGCCGGCTCAGGGAATTGATGAGTACCGGCAAGTTCACATTTGAGAAATGCGACATGGCTGAAATGGATCAACTCAGCAAAGTATTTGAAAAAATCAAACCCGATGTAGTCATCAATCTGGCAGCACAACCTGGAGTCAGATACTCGATCACAAATCCTGATGTGAGTCTGAAGAATAACATTAACGCATTCTTCAATCTTCTGGAATGTTGCAGACAATTCGGAGTGTCGTCTCTGATCTATGCATCATCGAGTTCTGTCTACGGCAACAGCGACAAGATTCCATTCTCGGTTGATGACAATGTTGACCATCCGATTTCGTTATACGCAGCAACTAAGAAGGCAAATGAACTGATGGCTTATACATATCATCATCTGTACAACATACCAGTGACGGGACTGAGGTTCTTCACTGTCTATGGCCCTTGGGGCAGACCTGATATGGCATACTTCAAGTTTACCGGAAAGATATTCAAAGCCGAGCCGATTGAAGTTTATAACAAAGGTGACATGATGAGAGACTTCACTTTTATTGATGATGTAGTTGAATCTATGTTCAGACTTATCATGAATGTAAGTCCTCAGGGATACAAATTGCTGAACATCGGCGGAGAACATCCCGTCAATCTTCTTGAATTCATAGAAACACTCGAGTCTAAGATTGGAAAGAAGTCGGAGAAGATCTTTCTGGAGATGCAGCCGGGTGACGTGAAGATCACTTATGCCGATTCAAGTGCGCTTGCAGAACTTACCGGATACAAACCTCAAACCAGGATTAATGAAGGCCTGGGTAAGTTTGTAGATTGGTACAGAGACTATTACAAAATCAACTGATGATCATCTAAATCTATATGTGCGGCATAGCCGGAAAGACCGACTGGAACAAATCTGATCTCAGCAGACAGGCAACTGTTCGTGAGATGACTCATGCTTTGTCCCACAGAGGACCTGATGCAAAGGGGCAGATCGATCTTGAACAGATTTCACTCGGCCACAGGCGGTTGTCAATTATTGACCTTTCGGAAAAAGCATCACAGCCAATGTCAACCAGTGACGGGAGATATCACATAGTTTACAACGGAGAGGTTTACAATTTTCAGGAGCTTCGGACTGAGCTTACAAGAAAATTCAACATTGACTTCTTCAGTCATTCTGATACTGAAGTCATTTTGCATTGTTACATAAGATACGGTACGAAGTGCTTTGAGATGTTCAACGGAATGTTTGCAATAGCTGTTTGGGATAATGAAGAGAAAGAGCTTTTGCTGGCACGTGACAGATTCGGCAAGAAGCCCTTGTATTACTTTATTGGAAAAGACGGCAATGTCACATTTGCATCAGAGCTCACTTCATTGATGAAAGACAGAACAATTCCCGCAAGAGTCTCAGCTGAAGGCTTGAACTGCTATCTTGCATTGGGCTACATACTTTCACCCATGAGCTTTTATGAGAATGTTAGCAAGCTTGAACCGGCATCTTATATAAAATTCAAAGCTGACAACATCCCTTCAAAGAGCATCAGATATTGGAATTATTCGAATGCTTTCCGCACAAAGACCAAAGAGAGTGAATCAGAAATCGAGAACAGAATAATTGAACTTCTTACTGACTCGGTCAGAAGAAGAATGATCAGCGATGTTCCGGTTGGGGCATTCCTGAGCGGAGGTGTTGATTCAAGTTCAATTGTCGCCATAATGAAAAAGCTTCACACCGGTGAGTTGCATACTTTTAGTGTTGGCTTTGCCAGTGAGTCATACAATGAACTGCCTGACGCAGAAAGAATTTCAGAATGGATAGGAACAGTGCATCACAGCATGATATGCAACGAACACAATTCGATCGATGCCATTAACGAATCAATTGATGCGTATGATGAACCGTTTGCTGACAATTCATTAATACCAATGGTGGAGGTGTCGCGTCTTGCATCAAAGTATGTGAAGGTTGTTCTTAGCGGCGATGGAGCAGATGAAATGTTTGCAGGATACATAACATATAAGGCAGACAAGTTTCACTCCTTTGCCAAACCGGTACCGAATTTCCTCAAGAGGTTTGTATCTCAGGCATTGTCATACGGAGACAACGGAAAGAAACTGAACTGGCAATACAAACAGAAGCAGTTTCTTAACGGAGCAATGCATGACGCTGACTCAGCACATTATCTCTGGAGGCAGTTCTTCAGCAAAGAAGACAGAGTTAAGATCCTCGGTCAGAATAATGAGCAGCTGGTTTATGACACTGATCCATACAGATATTTCAAGAAATTTTATGACGAGGCAGAAGGACTGGAGAAGCTTGACAGGAATCTTTATGTTGATTGCATGACATGGCTTCCGGATGATATCCTCGTAAAAGTTGACCGTGCAACCATGCACTCAGGACTCGAGTCAAGAAGTCCATACCTTGATCCTGTGCTTGCAGAGTATGCAGCTTCAATTCCGTGCGGTCTGAAGATGAAGGGAATGGAAATGAAATATATTCTTAAGAAGGCATTGGCAAAAGTTCTGCCGGAATTTGTATTGAATAAAAAGAAGAGCGGATTCAATGCACCGGTCGGTGCATGGATCGGAAGCAATGGCATAGATGAATTCAGGACATTCAACAAATATGTTTATGACAGAAAGATCAAAGGAACAGGTTAAGCAATCAGAGTGGCATCAGCAGTGGAGTCTTCTGGAAGACAATGAACTGTTTCTCTTCAATGACTGGATATTGCCGAACACTCTTGAAGACTTTCGCGGAAAGGATGTACTCGAATGCGGTTGCGGCGGCGGGCAACATACATCATTTGTTGCTCCCTATGCGCGATCTCTGACTGCAGTTGATTTGAACACAACGGACATTGCAAAATCCAGAAACAAGGATGCAGGAAATGTTGAATTCGTCGAAGCAGACATAGCTACCATGGATCTTGGAAAACAGTTTGATATTGTCTTCTCGATTGGTGTCATTCATCATACAGATGATCCTGACAAGACCGTTGAAAATCTGACGAAACATGTAAAGCCGGGAGGCAAGCTAATTGTGTGGGTCTATTCAAAGGAAGGAAATGAACTTGTGGAGAATCTCGTGGAGCCGGTCAGGAAAAAATTTCTTAAGAACATGAACAGGGAGTCATTGCTTGGATTGTCAAAGGCAGTTACCGCCTCTATTTATCTACCGGTATATACTCTCTACTTCCTTCCGCTGAAGTTTCTGCCCTTCTATGAGTACTTCGGAAATTTCCGCAAGCTGAGTTTTGAGAGAAACACATTGAATGTATTTGATAAGTTGAATGCTCCGCAGGTAGATTTTATAAGCCGTGAACGCATTGGAAATTGGTTTAGAAATGAGGTCTTCGAAAAAGTAAGCATTAATCCGTACAAAGGTGTCAGCTGGAGCGGCAGCGGAACAAAGAAGTAAACACTGAAGATGAGTTTTCTATTCGGATATAATGAGAAACTGAAATTTGACACCGGCAATGAGAATTATTATGAGCTTCTGAAAGACAGTGTTCTTCATCCGTCAAAAGTCTTAACGGTTCTTGCTTCACCATTTGCAAAAATAGCGCTAAGACTTAACGGAGTAAAGTTTGGACAGGGAGTTAAGGTTTACGGATTCCCGCGCATTGAAAACAGAGGAAAAATAATTCTTGGAAACAACATAAGACTGAACTCAGCGAAGTGTACATACAACTCCGGAAATATGGAAGGAGGTGTGTTGTTGAGAACCTCAAAGACAGGTAAAATAATAGTAGGCGATGAAGTCTATCTCAACGGAACATCAATCATCAGCGAAGAAAGTGTAACGCTGGGCAACAGAATAATGATCGGTGCAAATACAGTCATCATGGATACGAATACTCATAACGTACCTTATAAGGACCGTCTCAAGAGATGGGATAAGATTCTTAGAAAACCAGTAGTGATAGAAGACGATGTGTGGATCGGTGCAAATTGCTTCATCATGAAAGGAGTTAGAATCGGCAGAGGTTCTATCATCGGCGCGGGAAGCGTAGTAGTGGGAAGTGTGGAAGCAAGCAGCATTTACGCAGGGAATCCTGCCGTATTTGTAAAAAAAATAGAAGAGGAATAAGCATGACTGAGTTGTTCACTTCGGCAGAGCAAATGCAGAAAGCAACGAATTACAATCAATGGACCTTTGATCTGTTCAAGGAGTACATAAGGGGAGATGTGCTTGAAGTTGGCTGCGGAGTGGGATCTTTTACAAAGCTGATTGTTGACCAGTCTCACTTTGAATCATTGTATTGCATTGACATTTCAGAAGCAGCGATCGATCATATCAGGAAGAAAGAATTCACAAAGCAAATAAGGATCGAATGCCTTGATCTGATGGATGTGAAGGGAAATTACGACTTCATAGTTTGCATGAATGTAATGGAGCATGTGAAGGATGATGAGTCTTTCTTCTACAAGCTTCTGAGCCTGCTGAAGCCGGACGGTGTATTGTTTCATCTGGTTCCTTCGCATCAGTTTCTCTATTCAAATTTTGATTTAGCGGCAGGCCACTATAAGAGATATTCAAAGAGTATGATGAATAGCTTAAAACTTCCCGATGAAGTAACTTTGATAAAGCAGTATTACTTCAATATGATAGGGGCATTGGGCTATTGGGCAGTTTATAAGCTTCTGAAATCGGGGAATGTGAATGATACTGAATCAGAGATAGGAGCATTTGACAAGTACATTGTTCCATTCTCAAGAAAAATGTTGCCGCTTGATTCTCCTTTTGGTATTTCCTTAATCAGCATTTACAGAAAACTCAAATAATACAAATGGTATCAGTAGTCATACCGGCATATAATGAAGGCTCAGTCATTGCGGTTACAGTCTTTGACGTTCAGAGAGTGATTGAAATGAACAACATAAAGGACGCAGAAATTATTGTAGTAGATGACGGCTCAACAGACAGGACATCGGAAATGAGTTTGAAGTCAGGAGCAGAAACAATCTCACATCCGCACAATATCGGTTACGGAAGATCACTTAAAGACGGGATCAGAGCAGCTAAGAATGACACGATTGTGATCACTGATGCAGACGGAACTTATCCGATTGAAATGATACCTGCATTGCTGAAAGAATATGAGAAGGGATTCAATATGGTTGTTGGTGCCCGGCAGGGAGAAAATTATGATGAATCGTTCAAGAAGAAATCACTTCGGCTCATTCTAAAGAAACTTGTTGAGTTTACTGCCGGCAGAAAAATTCCCGACATCAATTCAGGGCTCCGGGTATTCTCAAAGAAAGAAGTACTTCCTTACTTCTCAAAACTTTGTGATACTTTCAGCTTCACAACATCTCTGACACTTGCTTACATGATGAACGGAATGTTTGTGAAGTATGTGCCTATCGATTATATGAAGAGGGAAGGCCAAACAAAGGTCAGACTGTTCAGAGATTCAATGAGGACGCTTCAGTTCATTATAGAAGCAATAATGTTTTATAATCCCATCAAGATCTTTATTGTATTCTCCGCAATGCTCTTGCTCTTTGCAGGATTCAATTTCATACTCTCTTTTGCATTTCAGAAAACCATTACTTTCTACCTAGGGCTCGGAAGCATTCTTCTTGCCGTACTCATGTTTGGAATTGGTTTGCTTTCGGTTCAACTCAAGCATATACTCTACCGCTCCGAAGAGCACAATAAGAGTCACATAATCTAAAGGACAGAATTCGTGCAATACAGGAATCGATTTTTCTACAGTTGCATATTGGTGTCTTTGGTCTTTCTCATCACAAGATTGCCATACTATATTCATTATCCTGTATTTACGATTTCGAATGATACGGCTTCTTATATTGCGGCAGCACTTCAGATACTGGAACACAGCTGGCCAATGTTTGATATCAGAACTCCGGGCTATCCGTTATTCATAGCAGTAATAATGTCGTTATCTCCGGAATTTGTATATGTATCACTTGCTCAAAGCTTGTTAACCTATTTCTCCGCAATATTTTTCCTTGCTGCCGCATTCAGATATTATCCGAAACAAATACTATACTTCGCCGTCGCAGTCTGCGGATTTATATCTTCAGTTTACTTTCTTGTATTGGAAGTTTCGATTCTGACTGAAGGCATATTTACGAGTATCATGCTTGTTGCTGCCGGAGTTCTGTTGATTGCTGTAAAGTCTGAAAGTGTTTTTTCATGGATAATGTTCTCTTTGTTGTCTGCGATAATCATATACATAAGACCGGCCGGACTTTTTCTTGTTGCCCTGGTTGTACCGCTGGTAATATTCTTTATTGTAAATAAGTATTCATTCAGGTTTTATGCCGCACTCATAGCGCCTTTCTCAATGATGATTGGAATTCTATGTTTGTACAATTATCAGACACTCGGGAAATTTACGATCACCCCATTCGGCGAAGCAAATCTTGCCGGAGTTACAGTCATGTTTATGGAACCTTCAGATTCATACCCGCAATTCGTTAACAAGGCTATACAGACTACACTTGATTCCATTCCAAGAAGCGAGAAGAATATTGTAATGAAATCATACAATCCCAACAGGCTCTTTAAATCATTCCGTGATTACTTTCACATGCAGATGCATTTGGTAAATAACATGAAGCATTCGGATTCAACAATTACTTACTTGAAGGCACAGCCATATCTGAGGCAAGTTTCAATTGATGCAATAAAGAGACACCCGGATGTTTATGCGAAATTCTTTCTGAGCAACTTCTATTACTTCTTCACTAATATCGGAAGATCGATCGATTACAGTAATGAACTTGAGAAAAAATTTGAGCAGGTATATGTTGACAGCATTTATGTCAAGCAGCTGGAGAGCGGAAAGTGGTCGCAGATTTCTGAAAGTGAAGAGTACATTGGCAAAGTGAGAGCGATCTACGTTCAGAAATTGGCGGAAAGAAATTCCCTTGAAGGATTCATCGTTGATCAGAACAATAATGCAAATCTGAGGAATACTTTTCTGATCGGGTTGTATAAGATCTGGGAAAGCTTCTACGAAATAATATTCAGGAATCTGTTATGGCTCATAGCATTTGGAATCATGCTGTTCATGTGCATCAGACTCCTTATCAGGACAAGATTTACTGACAAGGATGCCTTCATTGCATTTGCATTCTCTCTTATATTTATCTTCAAGGCATTGCTTGTCAGCATTGTCGAGTCTTCATTGGAAAGATATAGTTACACCGTGGATTTTGTAATCTACATGAGTCTGCCTTTCATATTAATACTTTTTGCCAAATCGAAAGAAATCAAAAATACCCCAAGATCATGATACCATTTTCTCCGCCGTTCATTGATGATGATGTAATTAAAGAAGTGCTTGACTCCCTCGGCTCCGGATGGATAACTACCGGCCCGAAGGTAAAAGCTCTCGAGCAGGAAGTTGCAAAACTAACAGGAGTGGAAAATGTGCTCTGTGTAAACTCTGCAACATCGGCACTCATGCTGATGCTTCATTGGTATGGAATCAAGAAAGGCGATGAAGTCATTCTGCCTGCTTATACTTATTGCGCGACCGCGCTCGCTGCTATGCATGTTGGAGCAAAGCCGGTCATGGCCGATGTCGGTAAAGACTTCTGCATTGATACGGAGAAGCTCAAGCTGCTTATCAATGAAAGAACAAAAGCAATCATCCCGGTTGACATAGCAGGATATCCGTGCGACTATGAAAGCATCAACCGGCTTGTTAATGAGCCGGATATCAAAAATCTGTTCATTCCAAACTGCGAAGAGCAGGAGAAACTCGGAAGAATTCTAGTCCTTTCTGATGCAGCACATTCAATCGGTGCTGTTTACAAAGGTAAACCTTCCGGCGCTCTCTGTGATGCTACCGTATTTTCCTTTCACGCGGTTAAGAATGTAACAACGGCTGAAGGCGGCGCAATCTGCCTGAATCTGCCGGAGCCTTATGACAACTGTGATCTTTACAAATGGCTCAGACTGCTGTCACTTAACGGACAGACCAAGGATGCATTTACAAAATCACAGGGCGGCAACTGGAGATATGATATTGTATATCCCGGTTTCAAGATCAACCTAAGCGATATTTGCGCAGCAGTGGGACTTGCTCAGATCAGAAAGTATGAAGCTGATCTTCTCGAAAAGCGTAAAAGGGTTTTCCGCATGTATGATGAAGGATTTGTCGGATCAAGTTGGGCTGAGCTGCCTCCGGAGAACGCTGATGGGAAAGAGTCATCATGTCACATCTATCTCATAAGAATAAAGGGAATTACAGAAGCTCAGAGAGATAAGATGATTGAAGTCATAAATGAACTTGGTGTCTCTGTGAATGTACATTTTGTTCCAATGCCTATGCTTACTGTTTTTAAAGAAAGGGGATATGACATAAAGGACTTTCCTTTGAGCTATGATAACTATTCACGTGTCATCACTCTTCCGGTCTATCCTCAGCTCTCAGATGATGACATAAGCAAGATAATATCTTCAGTCAAGGAAGCGTACCGAAAAGTAATCAATTGAAATTTGCTTAAGAGAGGATTTGACATTTCCTTTTCTTTGGCGGGGCTGATTATCCTGACTCCGGTTTTCATTCTTCTGATAATTGCCATTAAGCTAAGTTCAAGAGGTCCTGCATTTTACCGGCAGAAACGAGCAGGTATGTCGGGAAATGAATTCAGCTTGTACAAATTCAGAACAATGTACTTGGATTCAGACAAGAAAGGACTTCTTACCGTAGGAGGAAGAGATCCCAGAATAACAGGCATTGGTTATTATTTGAGAAAGTATAAACTTGACGAGCTCCCGCAGTTGTACAATGTGCTAATAGGAGACATGAGCTTTGTGGGTCCAAGGCCGGAAGTAAGAAAGTATGTTGAGCTTTACAGTGAAGAGCAGAAGAGAGTTCTTTCAGTAAGGCCGGGAATTACAGATGTGGCATCTATAAAATACAGAAATGAGAATGAGATTCTCGAGAAGCAGGTGGATCCGGAGAAGTATTACATTGAGTATATAATGCCTGACAAGATTGAACTCAACCTCAAGTATATTTCTGACAGATCTTTCTTCAAGGATCTGAAGGTTATTTACAGGACCTTTTGGGCAATTGTCAAATGATCATTTATTTTCGGACTATTATCAATTGTTAAAGAAGATTTAATTTTCCTCGCTGAGAAATATCAAAATCTTTGTTGAATCAAACACTTTGATTTCTTAATTTACGACAATTCATAAACCCTCGGACGGAAAGCTTACCCCCAAAATGGTTTTCCAAATATCAATGACTTCATGTCAATGCGGTGCAGTGTGATGAAAGGGTATGAGGAATATCTAATTTAATGCTTGAAAATTTTCTAAATAGGGGAATCCTAAAGCTGAGAAACAGGCATTTGCTTGTTCTTGACTTGTTATTCCTTCTCATAAGTCCGTTTCTTGCTTTAACATTGAGACTTGATGTTAAGGTTGATTTGGATACATACATTACAGGTCTCTCATACTGCACAATCATCTTTTTGGCAATAGACATGCTTGTTTTTCTGCGTCTGGGCCTTTACAAAAGATACTGGCACAGTGCAAGCGTTGATGAACTCGCCAAACTGATCTACATTATATTCTGGGCTGTACTGATTCATTCAGTCGTCTTCATATTCCTTTACAATCTTGAGGTACTGAATTTCGATACTCTTCCGCTTTCTTTGCCGTTACTCGACGGAATATTCATTTTCTTTTTTGTAAGCGGTACAAGGTTCAGTATCAGACTATTGGAGAGATTCAATGAAAAGCGGAAAATGTCGTTTCATGGTGAAAGAGTGCTTGTTGCCGGTTCCGGAAAATCAGGGATTTCCATAGTTCAGGAAATGCAGAGGAACCCGCAACTTGGAATGGTACCTGTAGCATTTATAGATGATGATATTGAAAAGAAGGATCTGAAGATCAGGGGAATTCCGGTTATGGGTACGAGGCACAGCATTCCGGAAGCAATATCAAGATTGAACATCACAAAAGTGATCATTGCAATGCCCACCGCTGATGGATCTGAAATCCGTGACATAGTATCCATTTGCCGTAAATGCGGAGTTCAAACCAGAACTATTCCCGGCATTTATGAGATTCTCGATGAGAGGGTAAGAATTGACAGCATCAGGGAAGTTCAGATTGAAGACCTGCTTAGACGTGAACCGGTGCAAACAGATATCAAACGAGTAGAAGACTTTCTGAAAGATAAGAAAGTACTTGTGACCGGCGCTGGCGGTTCAATAGGCAGTGAACTTTGCCGTCAGATTATCAAGTGCAACCCTTCGGAAATAACTCTGCTGGGACAAGGTGAAAATTCCATATTTGATATTCAGAGAGAAATACTGAAAAGGATTTCATTGCTCAACGGCAAGTTCGGGGGAACAAACGTCAGAATTGCAGTTGCCAATGTAAGATCATATCACAGGGTCGATAACGTTCTTGGCGAGATTCAGCCGGACGTAATTTTCCACGCGGCTGCTCATAAGCATGTTCCGCTGATGGAATCAAACTCCTGCGAAGCCATCAGTAATAATGTGAAAGGAACTCAGAACCTGATTGACCTTTCTCTTAAACACAATGTAGAGCACTTCGTATTTATATCGACTGATAAAGCAGTCAATCCTTCAAGCATAATGGGTGCCAGCAAGCGGGTTGCCGAGATGATCGTGCTGAAAGCTGCAAGGGAGTACGGAAAGAATTACTCTGCGGTCAGATTTGGAAATGTACTTGGAAGCAGAGGCAGTGTAGTCCTTACTTTTAAGAAACAGATAACAGAAGGCGGCCCCATTACAATAACTCATCCTGACATTCAGAGATATTTCATGACAATCCCCGAAGCCGTGCAATTGGTTTTGCAGGCATCGGTGATTGGAGGCGGTGGAGAGATTTTTGTACTGGATATGGGAAAACCCATTAAGATCTATGATTTGGCAAAAGATATTATAAGGCTTTCCGGATATGAAGTTGAGAAAGACATAAAGATTGTTCTTACAGGACTCAGGCCCGGCGAAAAACTCTTTGAAGAACTCTTCATCCCGGGAGAAATTTACGAGAAGACAATTCACGAGAAGATTCTCATCGCGGCAAATGCAAGCCACTTCATTCCTGACGGGTTCGAGGAGAATCTTGAAGTACTCCTGGAGAAGAGACATGAGAACGATCGTGATACTATTGTTGGTATGCTTAAGCGCCTTGTTCCCGAATATTCCGGAGTGGAACAGGTGGCTCAAGTATCATAAATTCCTTCGCGAAAAAAATCACTTCCTTAATTTTATACTGCTTATGAGAGTCAGGTACCTTCTTGTTTTTGTATTGTTGCTTGTTTCCATTAAGGCAAGTTCTCAGGTTGAACTTGTTCCTGTAGGAAGCCCGGTGTATGACTATTTCTCGAGGATGAAAAACCTTGAGATAATTCCCGACTATAATCCCGGCATAATTCCAATCTCACGTGAAACCACTGCGGGATTTCTGAAGACCATCGAAAGCAATTCAAGAAAACTCTCTTCGGTTGACAAGAAACTTCTTTCCGATTTTCTTGTCGAATTTTCTTATGACATTTCCGGAAATCTTGACAAGCGTGCCTCGCTATTCAAAACCACTAAACATATTTTCTCAGATGACAAGCAGAAGGATTTGTATGGCTATGCAGATTCGAATGCAACTCTCTTCTTTGACGGGCTCGGAAGTTTTTCTCAAAGAGAATCAAGAGGGGATTCGATCGGAAGGCATTCAATTTCATTGGGTGAACTTGGATTCAGGGTCAGAGGTACTTTATACAACAGCGTAGGTTACTATCTCAGAGCTTCAAACGGACAAAAACTTTCCGGAGATTCAGGAGATGTTACATTTGCCAGAAACACAGATCCGAAATTGTTTGCCCAGTACAAGTTTCAATATGAACAGAATAACTTTGATACTTTTGACGGCTATCTGAGATTCAGAACTCAGGGCAACTGGCTTTCGCTGATGGCAGGACGGAATCCTGTCTATATGGGATTCGGTTTTACTGACCGCTTGTTTCTTTCCAATAACACTGCGGCGTTTGATTATCTGCGGTTAGATTTGGCTTACAAAGCTGTAGCATATACTTTTATCTATGGCAGTCTCCGTGGTGACTCTCTCGGAAGGGAAATAGATGCAAAGAATATTGCAACTCACCGTCTTGATGTCATGTTCTCAAATTCTTTCCGAATGGGATTCTTTGAAAGCGTGATTTCCGCGAACACCCCATTCAGTTTCACATTCCTGAATCCCATAAGCTTCCTGACCTCTGCTGAACTTAATAAATCATCTCAGGCAGGTGCAAACAATGATAACAATTCTATAATGGGATTCGATATGCTTGTCAATCCGGTCAAGTCCCTTGCTTTTCAGGGTTCATTGCTGATAGACGATCTTGATTTCAGCACGTTGTTTGAGGACAATTCAAGCATCACAAATAAGTTCGCATGGCAACTGGGAGCAGTATGGGACAATGCATTTACTCTTCCGAATCTCCGGTTCACTACTGAATACACCAAGCTCGATCCGTTCGTGTATTCACATGTTTCAAATGAAACGGAATATACACACTGGGATCTCCCTCTCGGACATCATCTTCAGCCGAACTCAGATGAAATAGCGTTTGGATTGGAATATGATATTACAAACAGGATAAATCTTAGTCTCTTATATCAGCATCAAAGATCTGCAAACGGAATTGTAACAGATTCGCTCGGAAGAGTTGTGGTGAATTACGGTGGCGACATTAACAATGCTTCAGGTTATTCACAGTCAGATCCTGAATTTCTGAAGGGCAACAGAATTGACAGAGACATCATTACCGCAAACTTCTCCTGGCAGTTCCTGAGGCAATTCTATATTGACATCTATTATGTCCACAGGATGATCAATAATATTTACCAGAACAAGAAGTTCAATGATGATTACGGATTCCTGACTTTGAGCATTGACTATTGATCACGAATGAAATAACTCAAAAAAATTTACAGACAAATTCATGAAAAGGATTTTAGAGCTTTTTGGTGTGACATTGCTGATCCTGAGTCTGAACTCAGCATCGGCACAAACCACAGTCGGTTTGTACGGCGGACTGAGTCAGATCAGCTTATCCGGTGATTCCCCTGAACTTACCGGATACTCGGGAAATGGGGGATATGTTTTCGGACTAAGCTTCGAGACCAACATCACAAAGGACATAAAAATTATGATTCAGCCAAACAGTTCAAGCTATGGCACAATGATCGGTTTCGACGTTGGCGAAGAAGAACTTAAAGACAGTATCGAACTGGATGTCCAATATTACAGGTTGCCTGTTCTTGTCAAGTTTGAAGCACTCAATGATTACACTTATTTCTTAAGCGGACTTGATTTGGGTGTCTTGAATGATGCGAAGTACAATGATGTAAATAAGACAATTGAAGAAACTGATATTTCAGACAGCTTTCAGAGCATTGACCTGGCGGCAGTATTCGGAGCAGGTGTTAAGTTTCCGGTAAGTCACTTCCTTGCATCGGCTGAAGTCAAATATTCACAAAGCTTACTGAACGCAAGTTCAAATGTACCGGAGGTTCAGTTCAATTCTCTTCCTTCGAGATTCAGATTTTCCGGATTTCAACTTATTGCTAATATTTCTTACAAATTTTGATTCAAATGAAAATACTATCTCATAAATCCAGATCAAGAATTTTTGGAATGTACAATCTCATATTGGGGCTGCTTACTTTTCTTTCAGCCTCTGTTCCGGTCTATGCAAATGGTCTATCAAATATGAATGGTCTGAAGCTTGGTAATGCAGGCGATTCTTTGAAGAGCAGAGTTTACGAGCATGCTTCTTTAAGAGGTCACAAGTTCATAATAAATTCAAATATCGGCTCACCGTTCATTCAAACATTTTTGGAAAACAGAATAGGTGCAGGTCAAACAATTGATCTTGACATACCGACGATAAGGATCAGCGGAACTGAGGTAGTTCAACTCAAAGGAGAACTGTTATTCACTTCTCTGAACTTTGTGTATCAGCAGAAGATAAAAGATTGGATGGCTTTCAACGCCAGTGTTATTGTTACCGGCAGACTCGGAACAAAAGCAGGTTCGTTGATTTCAGAGGGGGTGAATGTCTTCACAGGGTATCAGTTGGGTTGGCTTTTTAAACTCTATGAAAACAAACAGATGATGCTTTCCGGTACACTTGATATTACAAACAATTCTGTGACTATCATAGATCTTGAGAAATTTGTTCAGGGAATAATTGACAGCGGAAAGATCACAAAAGACAATCAGCTGGTAAAGGAGATTCCGGCACTCAGAGCGGGAGCCGGGATCAGAGGAGCTTACGCATTCAATCAAACATTCGGCTTCACAGGATTTGCTAACCTAAGGAACGGTGAATCTGCGGACAGGGAATATTCAAATCGTTGGTTCTTCAACTTTGGTCTGGCATTTGATGCTGATCTGATGCCGAAACAAAATGTACCAATTGGTTTCTTACTGGGTTTCTATAGTTTGGATTTTGCCGGAGCTGAAGAGTCGCTGGAAAATGATCCAAAGAACATCATCTTTCAGATAAACTATACAGGAAAAGAAGATCTGAACCTGGGATTGGAAATCAACTATCAGACTTACAAACCGGTAAGCTATGATCGAAACATAAATTTCTTAAACCTTACATTGGGGCTCAAGTATTTCTTTTAGAAGAGTCCTGAGCCGGCGATAATCAGAAAACTTCTCCAAGGTTAAGCGAGAAACTGCTTGAACCGTCTGCACCTCTTCCGAAATCAACTGCAATATTGGTTCTTGAATCTTTATTGAATTTGATTCTCAACCCTCCACCATATCCCGGGCGCACATACTTAAAAAGATCTGTTCCGCTGTCAGGATCTGATGCAGCGGTTCCGTTTATGAATGCGACAGCACCCAATAGTCCGTTGCTGGTAATCGGAAATCTGTATTCAAACTCCCCGTACATCAATCCCTTTCCTCTGTATCTTCCAACTATGTAACCTCTCCCGGATTTTTCATATTTATCCCAGCCAAGTGCAGGAAGACTTAAGTAGGGAGCATTTCCGTTCACAGTAAAATTCCCAAATAACCAGAAAGCAAATACATGCTTATTTATCTTACCAAATGACTGATAATTCCTGAACTCAAAATATGCGTTCTGCCAATAGCTTTCTCCTGCCAGGGATTTGCCGTTGAAGACATATTTGAAAACACCGTAATAGCCTTTGTATGGATTTATTGTATTGTCCCTTGAATCAAATTCCAGAAGTAACCCTATTCCTCCATTGTTGTAATTGGTGGTGTCAAAGTTATACTTCCTATTATAATCATTATGAAAATTAGGGTTGATAACTGCATCATCAAGATTCTTTGTCTGAATATTGTAATATCTGTCAAAATAAAATCCTACCCCGCCGTAAATATTACCGAAGAGTTTCTTTGAAACTTTCTGATAAAGCCTGAACTGATCATAATACAAGTTCTGCTCATTAACATCGGTAGTTCCGGTTCCAAGTCCGAATGTGGGTTGATATGTAAGTGAAAATCTCCAGTCCCCTTCAAGATACCATCCGTTTCCTGATGAGTAAATGTCTGATTTCATCTTAATATTGAACTGTTTTTTGGAAGTGTAATTGCTGGACAGTGTTGCAGCCGATGGGGACGTATTCTTTGGGTCGCCAAAATATTTTGCCATCCCAAGATTGAAACCGATAAGAAACCCTGTGTTTGTAGAATATGAAACACCCGGAAGAAAACTCAGTTTAAGTGATCTGTCTTCTGTCGTACTTTCCGTTTCTGTCTTTGCAGGTTTTTTCCCAAACCAATCCCTCAGTACGTCAATAAGATCTATCTGCTTGGTTGCAGTGTCCTTGCTTTGTTTGCCTTGCCCAAAACCTGATGTTGCATTAAATGACAATGAAATTGTGAACATTACCATAAAAAACACGGAAAATGTTCTGCAAAGCTTTATCATAATTATAGTTTTGTTAAGATTTCAAAAATTGGTCCACTCCTTCGTCAATTGTTGCAAACAAATTTTCACTGCCGATGGATTCCTCCAGGCCGGATGAAGTGATCATGCTTCTTATCCCGGCTTTTGCTCCTGCGATACCCATTGTAATTCCTTCTTCTTTGAGCTCTTTTGACAAACTTATCAGTGCATCGGCAGCCGTAATGTCCAGAAAGTTGGCAGGAGCGGCTGCAATAAGAAAGTATCTGACAGGTTCTTTCTGTTCTTTGATCTTTTGCTTGGCTCTGCCAAGAAAATAATCAGAGTTGAAAAACAACAAAGCAGAATCAAACCTGTAGATCAACAGTCCGGGATATGTCTTGATATTTTCAAAGTCCTCAACATTATGAAATGAATTTGTCTCTTCGACCTTCCCAAGAACGGCATCAGGCGGGGATGAAGTTCTTGCAAGGAGTCTGACAAGAGACAGGCTCACAGCGAACATTACAGCGGGGATCACTCCGATAGTAATTACAGAAAGCGATGTGAGAACAGCTAATCCAAATTCGGGCCTGCTTATTTTGTAGAGTCTTTTCAGATAATCCAAATTGAATAGGCCAATTGAAGCAGAGATGATTATCGCGCTCAATATAGTTATTGGAAGATAACTCAGATATTGCGTAAGAAATATGGCAATCAGTGACATTGTAACCGCTGCAACTACAGAAACGAGTTGTGTTTTGCCCCCTGATGAATCATTCACTGCAGTTCTGGAATCTGCTCCGCTAACCACAAAGCCGCTGGTAACTCCCGAAAGCACATTCGAAATGCCAAGTGCCACAAAGTCTTTGTTGGCATCTACGGTATATCCGTTTTTGGATGCAAAGCTTTTGCTGGTCAGCATCATGCTGCAGAAAGTTATCAGCACAATTCCCAATGACTCCATGAAGATCTTTGGAGTTTCTTTTGCAAATAGATCCGGGAAAACCAATGGAGGAAACCCCGCCGGCACATCACCTACTACTGCTACACCCGCCAGGTGCAGTCCTGAAGCAACAACAACTATGATTCCCGCGATCACGGCAATCATTGGTGCAGGAACCTTTCTGAAGTATCGCTTGAAGATCCTCAGAAATACAAATGTAACAACACCTATTATAAGTGTTGTAATATGCGTTTCACCAAGATTGGAAAAGAAATTGATCATTGTTCTGAAAAACCCGGAAACTTCAAGTTTGAATCCAAACAGTTTACCAAGCTGTCCTGCAATAATACTGATTGCCAGTCCGTTCAGATAGCCGTTCAATATTGGCTTTGAAAGGAAATTAGCAAGAGATCCAAGCTTTAACATTCCGGCTGCGATACACAGCAACCCGACCAATACTGTAAGCAATGTAGAAATTGCCATGTATTCCGGACTGCCTGCAGCAGAAACTGTAATAAGTGCAGAAGCTACGAGCATGCAGGTTGCAGAATCCGGGCCGATTATCAACTGCTTCGACGTTCCAAACAATGCATAAGCTGCCACTGGAAGTATACTTGAATATAATCCTGTCTCAGGCGGCAATCCTGCCAGTCCTGCATACGCAATGCCAACAGGCAATGCAATTGCCGCAACAGAAAGTCCTGCCAGAATATCTTTGCTCAGCCATTCTTTCTTATAATCCTTAAATGATATTATTCCGGGAAGATAATCAGAAATCGATTGCACGAAATTTATGTCTTGAAAAGGTTTGAATAATTTAGTGCAAGATTACCTTTAGAGAATCTTTATTCAAGTTTCTAATGAATCACAAAGAACCTATATTGATTTGCTAAATTAAGGAAAGAAACAAAAACCTATTTTGATTTAAATATTTATTTCAAGTAACTTGAAGCAAAAGACAATTCGTTAATTGTGAAGTCCCGATCACCGCATGTCATACTTCTTTCGGCATTGATTTGTCTGCAATCGGTTGCAGGATTTTCTCAGGAATATCCCGTAAGTGCGCTCAATGGCATTTTGCATCCTGCGGACAGATCAGAAACAGGGAACTCGACATTGCCTATTGGCATTGGTGTAGCTTCATTCCTTTATTTGTTTAATCCGATTGTATTGTTTCAGAATGACAAGATAGGCGGAGGATTGACCAAAGAGATTTCTTTAGGATTTGGATATTTTGGCGAGCATAGACTTGCCGCTGAGTATTCATACATTTTCAGAGAAGGGAGTAGCAGTCATTTAAGATTTGGCTATAAGTATGACATACTTCTGAAAGAAAATCTAACCCCTTCAAATCTTCTTCAGGGCACATCAGTTGTGTCACTTGGAGCATCATACTTCTATGACTTTGAGTACCATGGCGTTTCGCCTGAGATTTCCTACGGCTATTCAATTAGGAATGATAAGATGCTAATCTATCCAAATCTCAAGATCAGATATACTTACATTCCGGATGGTTCCAACATGTTTGACTTTTCAATGGGGTTCATGATCGGATTTGCAAATCCGTTTATTGATCTGAACATCAGAAAGAATAATAGTTCTGACAAATGAGGAAGACAGACAAGGTTGTCAAAAATGATTCAGGGTCAATTATTAAGCTGAAGCTTCCGGCTTCAGCAGAAGAGTTCTTCCTGAAAATCGCGGGACTCGCATCTTTTGCATTCAGATTCTTTGTTGAATTGTTCAAGCCGCCTTATGAACTGAACGAGACATTGAAACAGTTCTTCATGATAGGATATAAATCGTTTCCGCTTGTTGCAATTACCGGATTCATTATCGGACTTACTCTCACTCTTCAATCCATTCCGACGCTCGACAAATTCGGAGCGGCTTCACTTGTGCCATCAATGGTTGCGCTTGCAGTCATCCTTGAGATCGGTCCCGTAATCACGGCATTGATATTTGCCGGAAAGATCGGCTCGGGAATCGGTGCAGAGCTTGGTTCGATGAAAGTCACGGAACAAATCGATGCCATGGAAGTATCCGGTACAAATCCGTTCAAGTATCTTGTGGTTACCAGGGTTTTTGCGGCTACCATTATGCTACCTTTGCTTGTAATTCTCTCTGATGCAATTGCATTGCTCGGCGGATTTCTGGCAATCAATATATTTGACTATACTTCGCTGAAAACATACCTCGTAAGCGCCATGGCTAATATTGGTTTCAGTGATATAATTCCGGCGGTAACAAAGACTTTCCTGTTCGGTTTGAGCATTGGTGTTGTAGGGTGCTTTGAAGGATACAATGCCAGCAGAGGTACGGAGAGCGTAGGTATTGCAGCTAACACTGCAGTTGTGATCTCCTCACTGACGGTGATCCTTATTGATATGGTAATGGTGCAGCTTTCGTCAATCATTTTCTGATGTAAATGGAAGAGATTAAGAATGAAGATGAAGTACTCCGAATAATCAAACTCAAGAAATCTTTCGGAGGCAATACTATTCTTTCTGATGTTGATCTGAAATTGAATAAGGGAGAAACAGTTGTATTGCTCGGAAGATCAGGAACCGGAAAGTCAGTGATCCTGAAGTGCATAATCGGTCTCATAGTTCCTGATTCCGGAAGCATAGAAATTTTTGGAGAGGATTTTTTGAATATTAAACAGGATGAGAAATGCAAGCTTAGAATAAGAATCGGATTTTTGTTTCAAAGCGGAGCGCTATATGATTCAATGACGGTCAGGCAGAATCTTGAATTTCCAATTATACGACAGCCGGATTATAAGAAGAGTGATCTGTCGGGCAAGGTAAAGGAAATGCTTGAGAATGTCGGATTGGCTGAAGCCATTGATAAAATGCCTTCTGAATTATCCGGGGGTATGCAAAAAAGAATCGGGCTTGCCAGAACCCTGATGCTCGAACCCGAGATTATATTGTATGATGAGCCGACGACAGGACTCGATCCTGTTACATCCAATGAAATAAGCCATCTGATACTCGATATGCAAAAGAAACTTAACGTAACATCTTTGATCGTAACTCATGACATGCAGTGTGCCAAACTCGTTGCAAACAGGATTGTGGTCTTGAAAGAAGGAAGATTTGTTGCCGAGGGTACCTATGAAGAACTTGAGAAATCAGAGGATGAATTTGTAAGCGGCTTCTTTAAGTTTGAATGAAGAAAATCATAATAACTAACGAACTCCGGATTACTAACCGGGAAATTGAAAAAATAATTTAAGACACGCCATGGGAATGGACAAATCTAAACTCATCAAACTTGGAATATTTATAACTGCAGGAATTGCAATTTTGATATTCGGGCTGTTCTATATCGGAAGCAAGAATAACCTGTTTACGGAGACTTTCGATGTTTACGCCGTTTTTTCATCCGTCAGCGGACTTGCAGAGGGTAACAATGTTCAGTTTGCTGGAATCAATGTCGGGACGGTAAAGTCTATCAATATTTTGGCCACAGACAAGATCAGAGTTACCATGAGCATCCAGGAGAAAGTAAGGGAATTTATCAAGAAAGACTCGGAAGCGTCAATCAACTCAGAAGGACTTGTGGGTAACAAAGTGCTGACTATTTACGGCGGAACTCCGGGTTCAACGCCTGTTGATGCCGGTGATTCGATCCATTCAATAAAACCTGCCGAACTCGGTGACATAATTAAGAATCTTGATAAATCATCAAAGGAAGCACAAAAGATTGCCGAGCAGATAACGGAGATTACTCAGAAAGTAAACAATGGTGAAGGTACTCTCGGCAAACTCGTAAACAACAGTGAACTGTACGATAATCTCGACTCTCTTACTGCCAATGTTGCAAACTCCACGCAGAATATTGATAAGATTCTTGCGCAGACCTCCAATACTATTAACACTGTCACAAGTGACATTGAGAATCTCACAGAAAGCATAAAGCTTATAACCGACAATATAGGCGAGATCACGGCAAAGATAAATTCTTCACAGAGTCTAGTGGGCACGCTGCTAACAGATACAGTATTCGCAAACGACATCAAAGGAGTTTTGAGGAATACAAATCAGACAACTGCAAACCTTGAGATGGGTTCATTCAGTTTCTATCAGAACATGGAAGCTTTGAAGCACAACTTCCTGTTTAAAGGTTACTTCGAGGATTTGGGATATTGGGATAAGACCAAGTTTACAAATGTTATGGAGACTAGAGAAAACAGGATCCTGAATAAAGAAAATGAACTTGATCAGAAAGAAGTTGAGTTGAGAGAAATGCAGAAAAAGCTTGAGCTGATGAGGAATGAACTTCAGAGGAAGCTTGACAGCCTGAATGTAAAGGGTGAATAAGAAGATTGCATATTGACTGAAATACCCCATTCAATATGAGAGTTACCGTACATTGAATTCCGTAGATATTTATCTCTGTTCTTTAGGAGAAGGAAACTGAAAATTTACTTTGTTATGTTTGACGGCTGAAATATTCTTCACATTTATGTTAATATTGAAATGAGTATTTTGAAAACAATTGTATACAATCAAATACGGGAACATAACCCATCGCAAAAATTGTTCAAGGCAAGTCACAAGATTACGACATTTCCGATAATGTGAAAAATGTGACAAAAGTGCATTTATTAAGATAAACTGACAAAGGTAGTTTGAGCGAATCAACTCCAAAGAATTACGCTATCCTCTTTACCGACATCGAAGGAAGTACAAAGCTTGCCCAGCAGTATCCTGACACAATTTCAGCAGCATTAGAAAAGCATAACAATATACTGAGGGAAGTCTTTGCCAAGTACGGTGGATTCATCTTTGAATTTGTAGGCGATGCTTATTGCGTGGCTTTTGATAATGCAGAGGATGCCATACGTGCCGGAATTGAATCTCAAAGGGGACTGGCAAAAGCCGAATGGACTGATGCCGTAATCAAGATAAGGATGGGAATTCATTATGGACAGGCACAGCAAGTCGGTGAAAAGTTTTCCGGCTACATTACAATGGCAAGAACTCAGCGAATCATGTCTGCCGCGTACGGAGGTCAGGTTCTTGTCTCAAAATCAGCCTATGACTCTGCCGGTGACACTTCACACGGAGATTTTTCTTTCCGTGATCTTGGAGAGAGGAGACTCAAGGATCTCATTCAGCCGGTGCAGATTTTCCAGCTTGTTTCTGAAGGTCTCGAAACAGACTTCCCGCCTCTAAAAACTCTTGATGCCAGACCAAATAATCTGCCATATCAGCTTACGAATTTTGTTGGCAGAGATAAGGAAATGAAGCAGGTGAAAGAGCTGCTCGCCGATACTCATTTGCTAACGCTTCTCGGTTCAGGCGGCTCGGGAAAAACCAGACTTGCTCTTCAGGTTGCAGCAGATCTGATTGACCAGTTTAAAAACGGAGTTTGGCTTGTAGAGCTTGAGCAGCTGATCGATCCGGTATTGCTTCCTCAAACAGTTAATCAGGCACTACGTAATCAGGAAGAATCTCAGAAGTCTCCGGAAGAAACTCTGATCGAGTATGTTAAAGATAAAGAGATGCTCATAATCCTTGACAACTGTGAGCATATCGCCGATGCTTGTGCTCATCTCGCGGAGAATCTTCTGAAGACATCACCGGATCTTAAAATCATTGTCACAAGCAGAGAGGCATTGAAATGTGAAGGTGAGCAGACTCACAGACTTCCGTCGCTTCTGACTCCGGCAAAAAAGAAATCTTATAAAGCTCAAGAGATATTGGAGTTTGAGTCTGTCGAACTATTTCTTGAAAGAGCACAGGCAGTAAATCCTTCATTCAGTATTACAGATGAAAACGCGGCAGTTGTTGCCGGAATTTGTCATGACCTTGATGGAATTCCACTTGCAATTGAACTTGCAGCCGCAAGGATCAAGGTACTGAGTGTTGAAAAGATCTATGAGAGGTTAAGTGACAGGTTCAAACTGTTGACGGGAGGCAAACGAACTGCTCTGCCGAGGCAGCAAACTCTGAAAGCCCTTATTGACTGGAGTTATGATCTGCTCTCTGATGAAGAGAAAAGAATTTGGGGAAAGCTGTCCGTATTTGCAGGAGGATGGACAATTGAAGCTGCCGAAGAAATTTGTCAGGATGAAGAGATCTCTCAATATGATATACTTGATAATCTCATAAATCTCACGGAGAAGTCCATCATAATATACGATAGTGAAAAAGACAGATACAGAATGCTTGAATCTATCAGACAATACGGTGATGATAAGCTGAAGGAATCAAATGGAAAGGAATCTGTATATGTTGAACATTTGAAATATTATACTGCGCTGGCAGTAGCTTCAGAGCAGAAACTTGCAGGTGACGAAGTCAAGAAATGGCTTGAGATACTTGAAAACGAGAACGGGAATATGGAAGCAGCAATGCACTGGTCGGTTTCAGGAGGTAATCAGAACGAAGGGGGAAAACTCGCAGCGGCATTTGCAAACTATTGGCTCAATCGTGGATATCTTACAACTGCATCTTACTGGCTTGATCACATACTTGCAGGCAGTCCAGAGATGGAGCGCTCCATTCGTGGAAACTTGCTGGGTATTGCCGGATTGTTCGCCAATATGCTTGGAGATTCTGAAAAAGCAGAAAGGCTAATTGAAGAAGGCTTAGTAATTTCACGAGAGCTTGGTAACAGAGATGATGTTGCATCAGGATTGAACAATCTTGCCTCGGTAGTTTATGAAAGAGGTGATTATACAAAAGCAAGAGAACTCATAGAGGAAACACTTGCAATTGACAGAGAGTCGGGAGATCCTTCGAAGATTTCTTTCTCGTTAATTAACTTGGGTACAGTAGCCCGGCTTCAGGGTGACTATGACACTGCAAGAAATCTGCTTGAAGAAAGTCTTGCAATCAGGCGAAAGGCGAAAAACAAATTTGCAATCTCTTCTTCTCTCAATACACTCGGAATACTTCACTCAAATTTGGGTGAATATGAAAAGGCGAAGGACTATGTTAAGGAAGGTCTCCAAATAGCTGAAGAGCTGGGAAATAAGTATGGCATTGCCGATGGCTATGGACTGATGGGAGATATAGAATCTCTGATTGGAAATCATGAAGAAGCAAAGAGGCTTCAGAAGGAAAGTCTTCAGATATTTGAGGAAATGGGAAAGAAGAATAAGATAGCAGACCGCTACAGTAATCTGGGCAGTATTGCTCATCAGACAGGAGACAATCCCAAGGCAATCGAACTGTTGGACAAAGCGCTCGATCTTCAGAGAAGTATTGGTGACAAATTCGGAATAGCACTAACACTGTTGAGGTTAGGCAAGGTTAAGATCTCAAACAAAGATTATGAAGGCGCAAATCAGAACATTGCAGAGAGCAATGCAATTCGTACAAAATTGGGTCACAAGGGCGGAATTGCAGAGTGTCTGAATGCGTCCGCAAATATTCTGCTGACAGAAGGAAAAACAGAAGAAGCTTTGAAGCTGTTCATGGAGAGTTATGAATATCATGATCTGCTTAAGAATACAATTGGCATAGCTTCAGATATGATTGGAATGGCCGGCGTCCTGTTGAAGTCAGAGAGATTTGAGGAAGCTGCAAAGATGCTTTTGTATGCAAAGAAGATTGAGAATTTCTCGGGAGCATCACTTGATGTTAATGACAAGAAAACCTTTTCGGATCAGATGAGTATTGTTGAAGGCAAAGTTGAGGAGTCATTCATGCAGAGTATTTCAGATTCGGAATTCACTTTTGATGCACAGAAAGTCAGGGATATTATTCAATCAGTATTTGGCATGCAGTAGGAAATCAAGATTTTTATAAAAAAACGCTTGACATACAAATTCAATATCTATAATTTTACGAAGTCACATAACTCCAAAGCCATTCAGTTTCAGGAGTCGCACATATAGAGTCTGAACTAAGCATATTCAGGATTTGGTTATTATTGCAGCATGTGTTTCAAAAAAGGAGAACAAAATGATTGATTCAATTCATCTTGTCGTTTTATCTTAATTTTGAAAGTAAAAGCTACACAAAAAATATTTTCAAAAAATTAAAAGGGAACAGCTATGAAAGGAAAACTCATTGCTTTATTTCTAGCGCTTGCTTTGGTTTCATCCTCCTTTGTCTTTGCACAGGACGTATCATCACCTGATTATCAGGCAAAGAAGGAAGCTCTGATTGGTGTACCATATACTCCAGATCAGAACGTTGAAAAGGCTCCTGTAAGACCAGAGAACAGCATCCCGTTCTTATCGAATTGTCCGCAAACAGATCGTCCAACCTGTTTGAAAGAGCCTTTTGATTCAGCAGGACCGGGGTGGATTATTGTTCCATTCACAAACGGATCCCCACCTGCATACAGGAATGATGACGGTTCATCGCCATTAATTAATTTGGGGTTTACGTTTAATTTGTATGGTACAAATTATACCGCCTGCTACATAAACAATAACGGCAATATTACATTTACTGCGCCACTGTCAACATTCACTCCATTCGCATTCCCAAGCACACCTCTTGCAATAGTTGCACCGTTCTTTGCGGATGTTGATACAAGAAATTTAGCCAGCGGTCTGGTTTATTACAAATTGGAATCTAACAGACTCACAGTTACATGGGATAGTACAGGTTACTTTGGTAATAATGTTGATAAGAGAAATACATTTCAATTGATTATCAGTGACGGTACAGATCCATTTCTTGGTATCGGCAACAACGTTTGTTTCAGCTATGGAGACATGGCATGGACAACAGGCGATGCTTCCGGCGGTATCGGCGGATTCTTTGGTGCAGCGGCCACAGTTGGTGTGAATGAAGGAAACGGAATTGATTATGCAACTCTTGGAAGATTCAACCGACCGGGAAGCTATTACGGAGGTCCCGGCGTTGACACAAATGGTGTCAGCTATCTCGATTGCCAAAATTTCTGCCTCAATGCATCAAACGTTGGCAATCTCTGTCCGGTTGCTCAGAATTTCCCGGGCGGCCCTGTCAACATCCTCGCCGGCAATCCTTATGCTGCACAGTATTCATTCTCTGCTCCTGAGTTGACTCAGTTAGTTTCGGGTGGAGTTTCAGGCGTTCCTCCGGGAATGAATGTAAACATCAACAACGGACTTACCTGCACGTTTGATGTTACATGGAATCCGAGCTGCACACAGGCCGGTCAGTATGTTGTATGCTTCACGGGTATAGATAATTTTACAGCGCCGTGTACAACTACAGTATGCGTCACATATATTGTTGACTGCCCGCTGCCGGTTGAAATGTCATCATTCACTTCAAGCATTAACGGAAGAAATGTTGATCTCAACTGGGCAACATCAACTGAAACCAATAATTCAGGTTTCGAAGTTGAAAGAACAGTAACAGGTGCCAACACTTGGACAAAGATAGGCTTTGTCAACGGTAACGGAACTTCTGCAACTCCTCACAGCTATTCATACTCTGACAGAGGACTTCAGACCGGAAACTATTCCTACAGATTGAAACAGGTTGATTTCAACGGCAACTTCGCTTATCATAACCTGTCCAATGAAGTGATCATCGGAATTCCCGGAACGTTCGATCTGAGCCAGAACTATCCGAATCCGTTCAACCCGTCAACAAAGATTGATTATGCAATTCCGTTTGATGGAAAGGTTTCACTCACGATCTATGACAATTCCGGTAAGGAAGTAGCAAAGCTTGTGAACAACAATCTCACAGCAGGATACTACACTGCAACATTCGATGCTTCAAGCCTCTCAAGCGGTGTATATTACTACAGACTGAACCTGAACGGAACAAGCAACTTCTCGGAAACTAAGAGAATGATGCTGCTTAAGTAATAGAGGTCGTTTCTTAATAAATAAAAAACCCTGTCTGTGAAAACGGACAGGGTTTTCTCATTTGCATCCGCAGAGTCCCTCGCGTTAGATGTGTCATGACTTGCGTTGTGAATTCTGCGAAGAGACACTTCGGGGACGTGTGTGTATTCATTCTTCCGCAGAGTCCTTCGCGTTAAATGTGTCATGACTTGCGTTGTGAAATCTG